>JADMIO011000746.1_pt1 | contig 54725 bp, 41 predicted proteins | sample 8958161 | NCBI WGS metagenome assembly JADMIO01 (sample SAMN16585339, study PRJNA669376) | soil metagenome | isolation source: Crop rotation soil | place: USA: Cullars Rotation, Alabama | collected 2011
GCGACTTCAAGTCACGTGAATTCCAAGCTTCGGATCCCACTGTGCTGGAAAGGGCTGCTACGGCGCGAAGGAAGTCTCCACGCCGAACCTCGACAAGCTCGCCGCGGACGGCGTGCGCTACACGCGCTTTTATTGCGTCGCGCCGGTCTGCTCGCCCAGCCGCTCGGCCTTCATGACAGGCATGTACCAGACCACCATCGGCGCGCACAACCACCGCTCGCACCGCGACGACGGCTACGAGCTGCCCGCGGGCGTGCGGGTCTTGAGCGACTGGATGCGCGACGAAAAATATTTCACCGCAAACGTCGTCGAGTTTCCCGATCCGATCAAATTCAAGGGCACCGGAAAAACCGACTGGAATTTCACCTATAAAGGGAAGCCCTACGATTCGGCGAAGTGGGTGGACTTGAAAGAGCATCAGCTTTTTTACGCGCAGGTCAATTTCCAGGAGACGCACCGCAAATTCCACGCGCCCAAGCACGCCGACCCAGCCAAAGTCGAAATCCCTCCTTATTATCCCGACCATCCCGTGACGCGCGCGGATTATGCCGAGTACCTCGACGCGGCCACCGAAGTCGACCGCAAAATCGGCGTGCTTCTCAAGCGCCTCGAAACCGACGGCTTGGCGGACAACACCATCATTGTGTTCTTCGGCGACAACGGCCAGGCCCACGTTCGCGGCAAACAGTTCTGCTACGAAGAGGGCCTGCTGGTGCCGCTGATCGTCTATTTTCCGAAGGGCGTGAAGAAACCCGATTCGTTCAAACCCGGATCGGTGGACGAGCGCATGCTGATGTCGATCGACCTCGCACCCACGACGCTCGCGCTCGCCGGCGCAAAGAAACCCGCGGCGATGCAGGGCGACGACTTCCTCGTCAACCCGCCCGCGCCGCGCGAGTATGTCTTCGGGGCGCGCGACCGCTGCGACGAAACAGTCTTCCGCTTCCGCACCGTCGCCGACCGCCGCTACCGCTACATCCGCAATTTCACGCCCGACCGCCCGTTTCTGCAGGCGAACGATTACAAAGAACGCAGCTACCCAGTCTGGAATCTACTTAAGCAGCTTCACGCAGAAAACAAACTGACCCCGACTCAGGAATTCTTATGCGCACCGACGATGCCGGACGAAGAGCTCTACGATTTGCAAAACGACCCGCACCAAATCAAAAACCTCGCCAAGTCCCCCGAGCACGCGCAGACGCTTGCGCGCTTGCGCGGCGTGCTGGAAAAGTGGATTGAAGAGAGCAAGGATATGGGCAAGGAACTCGAACCCGCGGAGCTCGCCAGGCGCAAAGGCGTGACGAAGACCGAGACGAATCCGAACGCAGGTTACAATCAGGACGGGTCGGCGGGAGCGGCAAAGAAGGCGCTGAAACAAGAGTGAGACGGATCGTCACGCAATTGTAACGAGCGTCGATTCCGGGAAGATTTTGATTACCCCGCGTATCTATGAAACATGAGAGTGCAACGAATTCTTTGGAGAAAGAAAAATGAGTCTGACGATCTGGGTGCCTTCGCGGCGATTGTTTTTGAAAAACTTTGGACTGGGCGCGGCGGCGCTGTCGATGGGCGCGTTCTACTCGCGCGGCGCGTTTGCCGATGAGCTCACGCGCACGCCGGCACAGACCGAAGGCCCATTCTATCCCGACAAACTGCCGCTCGACACCGACAACGACTTGCTGATCGTCAACGAGAAGATCACGCCCGCCGTCGGGACGGTGACGCACCTGACCGGCAAAGTGACGGACATCAAAGGCGATCCCATCCGCAACGCGCTCGTCGAAATCTGGCAGTGCGACGGCAATGGCGTGTACCTGCACGGCGGCAGCGACGGCGGCACCAAACGCGACGGAAACTTCCAAGGCTTCGGCCGCTTCCTCACCAGCCAGAAGGGCGAGTATTATTTCCGCACCATCAAGCCGGTCGCCTACCCCGGCCGCACCCCGCACATTCATTTCAAAATCAAAAAGGGCGGCAAGGAACTCCTCACGACGCAGTGCTACATCAAGGGCGACCCCGGAAATGATCGCGACGGCGTGCTGCGCGGCATCCGCGACAAAAAGGCGCTTGAAACAGTGCTCGTGGATTTCGAGCCGATCAAGGATTCGAAGATCGGCGAACTCGCCGCGAAGTTCGACATCGTGCTCGGCGTCACGCCGGCGGAATAAAAAAGATTTCACGCAAAGACGCAATGGTTTTAAAGAAAGAACGCAAAGAATTGAAAATATTCTTTGCGTTCTTTTTGTTTGTACTTGTCGCCGTTGCCTGAGGCAAGCGGGTCGGGGACGCTACCAGGGCTGTTTCAAGAAAAGCCAAATAGAGAGTGCGGCTTTGCAGCGCTAAGGTAAGTAATGATCTGCGCCCGAGCTGTCATTGAGTCGTGGGCATTCCAGAAGCGAGCAGGAGCACGCAGCAGGTTCAAGGCGATTCCTGTTAAGAGATGCAGGGCGAATGCAGACTTTGCGTCGTGACGGATTTGGCGATCCTCACGCCAGGAATCATCGCGCACATGGAAGTTTTTGTTTTCAATCGCCCAATGCTGGCGCAACAGCACCATCAATTCTCTGGCCGAGGCAACCTGCGGCGACAGACTGGTCACGGCGTAATGCAACTCACGGGTTTGTCGCCCCGTTTTCAGATAATGCGTTTCGCGACAGACCTCCATGGCTTGGTGCAGCCCAGGGAAATCAGAATAGCCGTGCAGGATTTGACTGACTCGGCAGGTGCGACGCGTCAAACGCCCATGTCCCTTCTCGATGAGACACGCTCGACTGGCCAATGGCGCATTCGGTTCAAAACAGAGCTTTACGTCTTCGAGCAGTTGAGGCCGGTTTTTTTCACCTTAACCAGGTAATCGCGGCCTTCGCCGATCGTGTTGCGAGCCAAGCGTCGATCCGCATAAAGCGCGTCACCGGTTCCTAGTTTCACACTCTGTGTCGAAGAAAAAACTTCATTCAACAGCCGTCTGCCAGTCGTGAGTTCTGCGCCTTCGCCGGGACAAAGTGCAGCATCCAATTGCACGCCTGTGCTCTGTTCGGTGATCGCCACGATTTGCACTTGCCCCTGCGGGGTCGTGCAACCCCGCATTGTTTTCGCGTCAACGGCTACAATCTGTTGATGCTTCCCGAAAAGAAGTTTTTGGCTCGTTTGCCGCAATACTTTGCGCAGCATTTCCGAGTTGACACCTATTAGAACGCGGCGCAGTGTCGAATACGATGGTGCGCGTTTTAGATTCAATAATGGCGCAAGTTCCGCCTCACGCAATTTGGCGAAGCGCGCCATCGCTCGATAGGACAAATGTCCCGCCGCGATCGACACGACACACAAGGCGAGGGTGCCATGAAGCTCAAGCTGCTTGCCCTGCCCTTTACGAAAATCATCCACATTCCCCAACTGCGTCATCGCAAAACACAGTGCTTCGGAGAACGAGATTTGGATTTTTCCAGAATCAGTTTTGATCTGCACGATAATCCCCTCAAAGGATTATCGGTCCGTCGTTGCGTTTTCTTGAATCAGCCCTGGGGACGCTACTTCTTAATCCCTTTCCCATTCTTGTCCGTCTTCGACGAGTATTCAAACAACACATCCGCATCCATCACAAAGCCGCCCAGGTCAATTGTCACTGGCAGCGTCACTTTGGCTCTGACATTGTCCGCGTTCGTGAATCCGGCGGCTTTGACCGCGTTGAACAGCGCCGTGTTTTTTAGGCTGACGCTGAAGGTCATCGGGCCTTTTTTCGACGAGCGCAGTTGAATCGTCGTCGTGGATTTCTGCTTCGCGTTGAGTGTTGCGCTGCCGCTGAAAGTGCCCAGCGTCACCTTGCCCAATTTGCCGGCGGCTGTGAATCCAGCCGGCAGCGGACCGGTGCCGGAGAGCGTGAACGTGTCCTTGTTCGCCTTCTTGAAATCGAAATGAATCTGCGCCTTGCCCGGAGTAAACGGCGTCTTCGGAGTCACCACGATCTGCACGCTGCCCTGCACGGTGAGGTTGTTCACGTCCGTGACAGTCACGGTCGCGTTGTACGTCCCGGCCGCGGCATAGATGTGCGCGATGGACGCGCCTGTCTGCGGAGCAGTCGTGTCGCCGAAATCCCAAGTGTACGTGAGCGGCTCGTTGCCCGTCGCGGCTGCGGCGAGCGACACCAGATCGCCCACCCGCGCGGGATTCGGCGTCGCGGTGGGGCCGCTGGCGATCTTGGGGGGAACCAGCGTCGGATCCTGCGGGCCGGCCTTCCAATATTTCATCAGGCTGCGCAGCGCTTCAGGCTTGTTCGTCGGCACCGGGTTGTTCATCTGGTCCTTCGTATTGATCCCGTGGCAGGACGTGCACGTGCGGATTTCGCCGGGCTGGAAAGAAAGCCAGTAGCGCTCGCGCACCACCGGTGTGCCATCAGGCGCAAGCGTCTGCCACGTCATCGCCCGCCTCGCCGGCACGAACGCCGCCATCGAACCGTCCGCGCCAAGCTGCACGCTCCCCGCCGGAACGGCGGGCGGCAGGATCGGATTCGCTGACCCCGTGTCGTGCATCGGTGTCGCCAGCAGTCGGCGGCCCGGCTGCGGCGTGCCATCGTAGCCATTCCCGCGCAGCGCATCGCCCTGAAAAAGCTGCATGAAAGACATGTCGTAAACTTTACCGGAGTTCATCACCGATTGTGTCGCCGTCCCCGCGATGCGCAGGTTGGTCGGCTGCTGTTTGTCCGCCTGATCGCGCGTGGTGAGGTTGCGGCTGACGATCAGCGCGAGGTTGTTCTTGGTCATGTACGCTTTGAGTAGCTGCATGTCGACCTGCTCTTCATCGAGCACAGACTTCTCAATGTCGGGCAGCGGCTCGGCGGCCTTCACCGGCTTTTGCCGCACACGCACTTCAACTGGATCAAGCTCCCACAGGTTTCCCGTGTAGGTCACGAGCACATCGGGTGTCCAGTAGCTCACAGTCTTGGGGATGCCCTGAGTCAATGGCGTCCCCGCGGTTCCACCGACGACGGTCTTCAGGCGGAAGTCGTAGCGCGAAACAGGCGCCGTCCCGGTGCCGGTGTTCTTGTCGGCGCGCGTCTCGGCGGTGTGCACTGCGATGAGCCCGCCGTCGGAGAGTGGCACGGGATTGCGATAGTGACCAGAATTCTTCGGGTCGGCGGTCTGATTGTCTTCGACGAAACTGTTCGTGGAGGGGTCGGTGATGTACGTGACGAGCATCTGATCCGGGTTCAACGTCGGCGGGCCGCTGAGCGTGATGATCTGCCCGGAGGCGTGCGTGGCGAATTCGGGCGCGTCCGTGCCATAGTAGAGGCCGGGGTTGAGCGGGTCCTCTTTAATCTGCAGCATGTTGTTGATACGGTTCTTGTTCGCGCGGTTGCCCGGGCCGAAGAACTCGACGACGTTCGGGTCATCGGTGAGGCTCTTCTCGAAATAATTGAACAGCTCGTGGCGGCCAATGTGGTTCAGCGTCTCTTCGGCGGTGCCATCCTGGTTGATCATCCACGGAAAGAATTGATTGAAGCTGTGGCCGCTGAGGTTCGTGCCTTTGAGCAGATCCTTGCGTTCGTCGCGCGGTTCGGGGAAAACCTCTTCCTGCCGCGGCAGAATTTTCGCGGCAGCCGTTTCATCCGAATAATTGAAGGAGCCGTAGCCCTGGGAGCCATCCGTGATCAGCGCGTCGGAATCGGCTTCCTGATCACGCTGCAAATGATCCCAGCGCGTGAAAATCACGCGGCCGAAGCTGTCGACGATAGGCGTGAACGAGCCCGACGGATCGTGCGTCATCAAAAACAGATCGCCGTTCGCCGGATTCAGGCTCCACACGCCCGAAACCGTCGGCGCGCGCTCGTATTCGTCGCGCTGCGGGTAGAGATGCGCCGAGCCGTCGCGGGGGCGGTCGGTGGTGAAGATGATGCGCTCGTCGGTGCCGTAGCAGGGGCTGATATTGTTGAAATTCGCCGGCTGGTTTGGAACCTTCGTGATCACCGGCGTTTCGTTCTGCCCGAGCCCCGTGATTTCATAAAGCTGCCAGTAACCCACGTACGTGTAGTCGAATTGTTTCTTGGGCGCGCCGATCACCATGCTGAAGACGGCTTTTGTGCCGCTCCAGTGCACCGAAGGCTCGCGCACGGCGATGGACTTCTCGTCCTGCTGTTGTCCCGTCGAGCCGAGTCCCGCCGCCGCCGTGAGGTCTTTCACCGTGCCGTCCGGATAACGGATCATCAACCCGCCGCCGCGCGCAACCGACTCCTGGCTCGATAGGTGATTGCCGAAGACCGACGTGATAGTCGTGAAATCGGCGGGCACGGGCACTTGAGCCACAAACAAAATCGGGTTGGTGGGCGCCTGACCCGCTCGGGCCAATCCGGCCGCCAACACAATAAGAATTGCACTGAAGATTCGCTTGAACATTGAGTCTCTGCCTCCTTAATAGGACCGCATGATAGCGGCGAGAAATCCACCTCTATCAGAAGACTAAATGCATAGACTATGACGCACATTGTGCTGAAAATCAAGCACATAGCATAAATGTGAATGCACAATGCGTCTTTACAAATTTAAACTAAATTCTTAAAACAGTTTATGATATGAAAATTCCTGCATTCAAATGCCCTTCGTCCAGCGATCCAGCCTCTCTTTGCCGAAGGGCTTTAATAGCGGGTAGATCATCCGCGACAACGCATGCGCCGAGTAAGTTTTCAACGCTTCCGAACGTCCGACTGTCTTCGGCGCCACGAGCATCTTCACACGATTCAGCTTCTTGAAAAATCGATAGCGAAATCCGAACAACTCATCCATCACGCGCGCATCCAGCAATCCGCGCCGGAATTCATATCCAAAGCTTCGCCGATGCGCGTGAACGATCGGCGCAGTGAAATCGCGCACAATCGTATGCCCAGCTTCCAGCGCCCGCTGAGCCCACAACAAATCCTCCGCATAGTCGCACGCACCGAACGGAATCTTTTCCCAGACGCTGCGCCTCAGCATCGCTCCCACATTGTCGAAACGATACAACGCCACGCGCTCCGACGGCGAATAATTCCCATAATCCGGATGCTCAGCAAGCGAAATCTTCTGCACCGGCTCGCTCGGCCGAGCATCAAGCTCCGCTTTGATTTTCAATTCAGCCGGACCGTCCGCCGGCGGCACCTGCCGCGAGCTCACACCCGCGACTTTTGGATCATCGAAGTGCCGTGAAAATCGCGCAAGACAATCGCTCGCCGCGGGCAGCGCATCCTGCACCGTCAGAAAAACAAATTCTCCAGATGTCGCCGCAATCCCCGCATCGCGCGCCAACCCGTGATTGAATCTCTCTTTGAGCTCAACGAACCGCGCCCCCGCGCCTTCCACACGCTTTCGCGTCTCATCGGTTGAGCCCGAATCAATCGCGACAATCTCGAACGGTGCCGTCTCCTGCCGCATGAGCGCCTCGAGCAGAGCGGAGATTCCAGCACCGGCATTGAATGTGGGGATGACGACCGAGATGCGCATGGGAAGTAATTAAAAATTCAACATTAAAAATGTGGTGCGCGAAGCGTTCATTTTTAATTTTAATTTTTAATTCAGTTCATTTCGCTCCGAGCGAAAACACCGAATTGTACGTTGCCCCAATAATATGCCGGCCGCTCACGCGCAGGTTGCCCGCGCCGTTGGTCAGCTTCGGATCCCACTTCGTCGTCTCAAGTGACTTGCCGGTTCGCGCATCCACGCGATGAATTCCATCTTCATACGGCAGATAAAGAATCCCGCCGCTATACCCAGGCTGAGCCAGCAGCCGCTTTCCATCCGGCGAATATTCCCACGCCGCGCGCCCCGTCTTCATATTGATCGCCGTCACCGTGTCGTCTGCCGCGAGCAAATTCCCATTGCAAATCCCCGCGATGTAGCGCGCGTCCATCAATTCGTTGGCCCACAGCAATTCCCCACTCCCGCGCTCGAACGCCAGAACCCCCGCCGCGTCGCGCGGAGCCAGCGCGACGATGTCGCCGCTGAGCACCGGCGAGCTCGGCCCGCGCGCGAGAAACTTCATCAAGCGCGGAATGAAATACTCGATCCCCGAATGCCCCGTCGCGATGTTCCCGGTGCGCAAACTCGGGTACGCCGCAATCCAGTCGATCTCTCCCGAGAACGCGTTGAGCGCCGCGAGACTCGCGAGTCCCGTCGACGTGTAGATCATGCCGTCCTGCGCCGACGGTGGCCCAAGCTGCAGCGTGACGCGATATAGAATCGGCGTCAGCCGCGACTCGCGCACGCGTTCCGAAATCTGAATCCCCGACGCGCCCACGCCGAAGACGCGCTTCCACGCCAGAGCCCCGGTCTTCGCGTCCAGGGCCACCATACCGCAGCGGCTGGTGTCCGCATCCAGCGGCTCGCAGTAAACCGCATACACGAAATTGTACGCCGCCAGCGGCTCGCTGCTCATGTAGCACCCGCGCAGCGCGGTGATTTTCTGCGTGTCCCAAAGCAGCGTGCCGTCCGCTTCCGCATAGCAGCGCAGCACCGACTGCCGCTCCGGTGTAAACGCACGCATGTACACCCGCCCGTCGCTCGCGCAGGGCATTGAGAGCGGATAACCGGAAAACTTGTCCGCGATCATCGAGTTCGGACCGCTCCAGTTTTTTGTCCACAGCTCCTTGCCGCTTTCCAGATCAATGGCGCGAATTTCGTCGCGCGTCGTGCTGAACACCTTCCCGTTCGACACGATCGGGAACGCTTCATAATGGTAGAACCAGCGGTCCTCCGACCAGCTCCCCCGCGCCCGATTCAAAAAATCCGTCTGCTTGATCTGCCGCGTCCACTCAACCCCCCCTGGAAGCGCCGGCATCCTGCCGGCCTCTGGGACCGCCGGCATCTTGCCGGCGTCCGGGTCCGCGGGCGTCCCGCCCGCGAGTTTCCCCACCAATTCATTGACCGCCACCTGCTCCCCCCGCACCACCACCCGCGCCGCCGCAAACTTTTCCACCGTCTGCTTCGCCTCCTCCCGCGCCGCATCGACCTGGTTCAACGCCGCCAGCGCGCGGATTTCCTTCGCCGCGACCATCGGCACATCCACCAATCCGCTCGCTTCATAATCCCGCCGCAGCGTGTGAAAGACCTGCGCCGCCCGCTCGAATTCCGCGCGATCCAAAAAAATATTCCCCGCCTGATTCAGCGCCTGCGCCGCCGCCGCCGTGCCCGGAAATCTTAGCGCCACATCTTCCAGCGCCGCCGGGTCGCGCGCGTTGCTCGCCTGCTGAAACTTGGATTGTGCCCCGCGCTCCAGCGGTTCGCGGAACATCTTCCGCTCCTCGTCGCTGAACGTCGCAATGAACTCGCGCGCCACAAGCCCGATCCCCGCGTAGCGCGGATAATGCTCGTCGCCCCCCGCGCGCACCAGCGCGCCCGTGCGCGACAGCAGCAGCTCGCTCAGCGACTTCAGCCCCGCCGCGCAGTCGATCTTGTTTCCGTTCTGAACCTGGCGAGTGATGGCGGCCAGCGTTGCTTCGACCGCTGGCTGCGTATCGAACTGGCTGTGCTGCGGTTTGAAGAAGCGTGCGAATTCGATCCCCTTCACTGCCGCCTTGCGCACCGCCTCAACGCGCGAGAATTCCTGAATCGCGCGCTCGAAGAACGGCCGCGCTGCTTCGTCCGCCGCGTAATCCAGCCGCAAGCCTCCTCGATAACACAGCGCCAGCCCGGCCTCTTCCGCGAATGGAAATTGAGCCAGGAACAGCCGCATCGCGCGGTCCGCCTCAATCGCGCGCCCCGCTTCGAGCGCCGTCTTGAAGGCGCTCGACGCCGCCGACCACGCGCGCACCACGTCGCCGCCCGGCTGTCCGGCCACGAAACGTTTCAGCGCGTCCAATGCATCGTCCGAAGCATCGCGGCATTTCAAATTCAGCTTAGCGACTTCGCCGTAAAGCTTCTGCGCCTCCTCGATTTTTCCCGCCTGTTCCAATTGCCGCGCCAGATTCACGCGCAGCCCCGCGCCCGTTTCGCCTGCGTCCTCGGCGGGATAAAGCTCCTTCAATTTCGCCAGAAGCAAACGATGCCACTCGAGGTCGTTGCGTTCAAGCCGCGCAAAAAATCCCCAACCCTTCAAGCCACCGCTGCGGTCTTTTAGCAGCTTGACTTTGAGGACATTCTTTCCCTGCTTGAGCTCGATCGGCACTGGATACAGCGAATTGTACTGCCCTTCATAACGCGATTTCCGCCCCGTCACGCCCGCCTGATTGCCCGGACTGTTCGGCGCCGAGCCGCCAAGCACAATCTGGTTGTTCCAATAAACGACGGCACGCCCCGAATTCTCGAACCACAACAGCCCCGGTCCATCAACCGGCGATTGAATTTCCGCGCCCGCAAAAACCAGCGGCGCCGGCGGCGGCGTGGTGAACAAGTCGTTGAGATCGACAAAACACCCGTCGTCGTCCTTCGGTTTCTCCCACGTGCTCGCCTTGAACACGCGCCCCATGTTGTCGGTCATCGGCTTCGACCAGTCGTCGGTTTTTTCCGGATCAAGCTGCCGGTCAAAGAGCCGCACCGAATCCGCCGACAGCGGACCCAGAATCGTCCAGTTCTGAGGCACGCCGTACGCCGTCAGTTGCTCCAGCGTGTTGCGCCAGTTGCCGCTGTTCTCAAGCTCGGGAAGTTTGGTCAGAAGCTGCAGCGATTCGATCCCCCGCGCGCAAGTCACCCCCCATATAAGGAGCACCGCGGCAAGCGATAGAACAATGTAGGACGGACTTCCAATCCGTCCTTCTGGGCGTGCGCTGCAAGCCATGTGCTTAACCATACACGAGTGAAGCCGCCCGGTCACGCCCATTGTCGCCTTTCGCTCCGCGAAAGGGCGCGCTTATCGGCTCGTTCATTTCGCTCATCACGCCAACCCATACACCAGCGCCAGAACTTCCCCCGCCAGCACCAGTCCGCCCACCACCCAGCGCCACCGATTTTCCCGCGCAAGCGCCGCTTTGACTCCGTGATAAAGCGCACAACAGCCCGTGACGAAAAAACTCAAACGCAGGAGTTCGTGCAGCATCGCCACCGCGCCCGGCTCAATCACTTTCTGCTCACTGAATGCCCGCGACGCGATCGCCAGCAACAGCCAGGTGGTTGCAATCCCCGCCCACATCATCGCATCCCGCGAATGCTGCCCCAACTGCTGCGCCTCGCCGGTTTCCGCGCCGCGAAGTTTGTCCACGCGCCGCATGAACAGAAAAAACACGCCGGGCCCGAACCCCAGCAGCATCACACTGAAGCCGAACGCCATGCCCGTGAATGTGCCGGCGGATGCGCAGCAATAAGTCTGTTCCCTCACATAAATGTGCGACGGCACCGCGACGAGTAATTCGGTAATACTGCCCGCGAGCACCTTATTCATTACGCGGCTGACAATGCTTTGGTCAAGAGGATCGCGCCAATAGCGAAAGAATACGATGCTCCAGAAAATCCACCCACCAATGGCAATCCCCAAAGAGCCAATATTTGCGATCGGATTGCCCAAAAACTCCTTCCGCATGATCACTTCAAATACCGCAAATAGCAGCGCGCCCATCAGCAGTCCCATCAGCAATCCGGCAAGCACAGCAAGTCCCCGCCACGAGCGCCGCGTGACATTTTTGCGCCTGGCAATTTTCATGGGCACCAGAAGCGACGCGCTGCATAAAAGCGTCAACGCGCCAAAGAAAATCCAGTATTGGAACGATTCATATATCTCGAGCGTTTCCAGAAAGGTGATCTTCCTGGCGGAGAACAATTCGGAGGGGTTGAATGCGGCATAAAGAAACGGCGCGGTGAGCACCCCCATCGCGAACAGATACAAAATCACCGTCACCAGAAACCAGCGCCCAACCAGCCGCTTCTCCGGACTTTCATCCGCCATCGCGTATTTCTTTCGATCTGAGTTGTATTAAGATGGAACAGCTTAAACGACACGTTCCTCATTCGCAAAGTTCGCCCATGCTCCGTCCGCTCGCCGCACTACTGCTTCTCATCGCGCTGGGATCGCGCGCGCGCGATGCCACGTTCTACCGCGCCATCAATCTCAACGGCCCCGCGCTCACCATCGACGGCCATAAATGGGAGGCGAAGGACGCGAAGAGTTTCTCGGCGACAGGCAAGACTTTCGAAAATCAAAACGTCGTCCTGCGCCCCGCGACTGACGCCGCGCGGTCGCGCATGATCCGCGCCAGCCGCTGGGGCGATAAAGTCGATCTCACGCTCTCCGACGTCCCGGCGGGACATTACCAGGTTTTCCTCTACGTCTGGGAGGACAACAACAACGAGCGCTTCAGCCTGCTCGTGAACGACAAGATGATGCTGGAAGCATTTGAGAGCGGAACCGCGGGGATGTGGAAGCGCCTCGGTCCGTGGCCATGCGAGGCCATTGACGGCAAAATCAAAGTCAGCGCGCGCGCTGCCAGTCACGGTGCCGCGAATCTCTCCGGTCTCGAAGTCTGGTCCGGAAACGGCCCGGTTCCCGCGCCCGAAGCCGCCAGGTTCGCCAACGATCCCACGCCCAACCAGATCGCATTCTTCGAAAACAAAATCCGCCCGGTGCTCGTCGAGAATTGCTACTCCTGCCACAGCGCGGAAGCAAAAAAAATCAAAGGCGCGCTGATGCTCGATTCGCGCGCGGGCATTCAGAAAGGCGGCGACTCCGGCCCCGTGATTGCTCCCGGCGATCCCGAGGCCAGCCTGCTGATTCAAGCCGTGCGCCGCGGAAACGAAGACATTGCCATGCCGCCGGAATCCACGCTCGCGCCCGAACATGTCGCAGCGCTCGCCGAATGGGTGAAGATGGGCGCGCCCGATCCGCGCACGACCGACACTGTCGCCGCCGTTCAATCGAAGTATGCCATCGATTGGACGAAAGCGAAGAGCTGGTGGTCCTTTCAGACGCTGACGGCTCCGCCGCCGCCCGCATTCAAAGACTGGACTTGGCCCAGCAACGAAATCGATCGCTTCATCCTGAAAAAAATCAACGACGCAGCCCTGGCGCCCGCGCCGGATGCAAACAAGCGTGTGCTCATTCGCCGAGCGACATTTGACCTGATCGGCTTGCCGCCGGAACCCGAGGACGTGGCCGCGTTCCTCGCCGACGATTCCCCGGACGCCTTCGAGAAAGTCGTCGATCGATTGCTCGCTTCCCCTCAATACGGCGAGCGCTGGGGCCGACACTGGCTGGATGTCGTGCGCTACGCCGACACCGCCGGCGACAATTCCGATTTCCCAATCCCCCAGATGCACCGCTACCGCAACTGGGTGATCGACGCCTTCAACCGCGATTTGCCGTACGACCAGTTCGTGCGTGAGCAGCTTGCTGGAGACCTGCTGCCCAATCGCACGCAGGAGCAATTGATCGCCACGGGCTATCTCGCCAACGCCCGCCGCTTCGGTTCGCGCGTGGAAGACTATCCGCAGCACCTCACCATCGAAGACACCATCGACAACCTCGGCCGCACGTTCCTCGGCCTCACCATAAATTGTGCGCGCTGCCATGATCACAAATTCGACCCCATCAGCACGAAGGAATATTACGCGCTCTACGGCATCTTCAACAGTACGCGCTATCCGTGGCCCGGCATCGAGCTCGATCAGAAGCAGCGCGATCTGGTGCCGCTGACCTCTCTGGAGGAATTGGACGCAGCGCAAAAGTCGCTCGCGTATTTTGAGACCGAGCGCGCACGCTTGGACAAAGAATTGAAGAAACATGAAGACGAGTTGAAGAAGCGCAAAGATGAGCAGAAAAAAAAGCGCGACGCCGAGCTCAAGGACAATCAGGGTGACGAAAAGAAAAAGCTCGAAGAAGAATTGAAAACGAAGCACGGCGAAGAAAACAAAAAGCTTGAGGAAGAAGTCGCGGCGGCGAAAGCGGCGCTGAAAAAACACACCGATAACAAGCCCCCGTATGAATTGGCGTACGCCGTCGCCGAAGGCACAAAAATCGGCGATTGCCAGGTGCAGCAGAAAGGCGATCCGGCAAAACCAGGCGGCGTCGAGCCGCGCCATTTCCTCACGGTCTTTGGCGGCACAACGCTCCCCGTGGACGACAAATCAAGCGGTCGCATGAAGCTGGCGGATTGGATTCTCGGCGACGCCCGCCCGCTGGCCGCGCGCGTGATGGCCAACCGCATTTGGCAGCATCACTTCGGCCGCGGGCTCGTGCCCACGCCCAACGATTTCGGCAAGCAAGGCAAACCGCCGACGCACCCCGAGCTGCTCGACCGCCTGGCCATGAGCTTCGTGACACAAGGCTGGTCGATCAAAAAAATGCATCGCCTGATCATGCTCTCGCGCACATATCGCCTCGGCGGCGAGCGCAGCGAAGAAGCGCTGGCCAGGGACCCGAACAACGAGTTGCTCGCCGCGTTCCCACGCCAGCGCCTGGACGCCGAAGCCATCCGCGACACGCTGCTGTTGCTGGGCGGATCGCTCGACACGACCACGCCCGGCGCGCACCCGTTCCCGCCGCAATCCGATTGGAAGTTCACCCAGCACAACCCCTTCAAAGCCGTCTACGACACCAACCGCCGGAGCGTGTACCTGATGACCCAGCGCATCCAGCGCCATCCGTTCCTCGCGATCTTCGACGGCGCCGATCCCAGCGCCAGCACCCCCGCGCGCGTCACCAGCACCACGCCGCTCCAAGCACTCTTCCTCCTCAACGATCCGCTCGTTCACGAACAAGCCAGGAAATTCGCCGCCCGCATCTTCGCCGCCGCCAACGACGACGCCGCCCGTATCACCCGCGCCTACGAGCTCGCCCTTTCCCGCCCGGCAAATTCTGAAGAAGTTGCCGACGCCAAATCGTTCCTTTCCACCGTGCGCGTGAAGTTAAAATCGTCCGGAACTCCCCCCGATAAAATCGAAGACGAAGCCTGGCAGGCAGTGGCGCGGGTGATTCTGCGGTTGAATGAATTCGTGTACGTGGATTGAAAAGGCCGCGCATATTCAAGAGCCGCGAACGCCAGTCAGCGGCGGGTCCAATCCCGCGCGCGCGAAGACTCCAGTTGGAAAACCCACGCGGCATTTCTCGATCAAGAAAACCATTTTATCGATCAAGAAAACCATTTTGTCGATCAATAAAACCATTTTATTGATCGCTAATGTGTCAATCCGGATCAAGAAAACGCCAAACATCATGAATAAAGCGCCGTCGATGATCACTATTTGTCCAATCTAAGTCACTTTTGAGGAGCAAACGATGGCTTTTGACACCACCATCCGCAGTGAACGCGCCGGCGTGGCCGACGGGGGGCAAAGCGTGTGTTGGATCGCGTTTTAGAAGACGGTTCAAAGTTCAAGGTTCAAAGTGAAAGGTTCAAGGTTTATGACAGAGCCGCAGAGACGCAGGCGCTTGCAGATGCATTTGAGCACGGCGGTGTGGATGATGATCGCGGCGGGGGGATTGATGTGGGCGAATGCAGTTCCGAGCATACATAAGACCTCCAAGTTAGTAGAGCAGACGTCATATCAAGAAACCACGGGGAGGATTACCCATCGGACTCAAAGAATACACTTTGAACACAAAGCTTACGGCTGGCCGTCGAGCGCAATGCATCGAACGATCGACATTTCCGCTAATGATGATAAAGGCGCTGAATGGCGTGCGGCAAATATTGGAAAGAATCTTGCCGTCGCCCTCGCCCTTCTTTTCGCCGTGTGGTACGTGAGCGAATGGTGGATCAGGCGGCGGGCGAAGACTTGAAGTGGGTGGCCCGGCCCAGCGGGCCGGGTCGCTGAGCGACAAGAAGCTCCTCCCTTCGTTCGCGCGCTCGGTGAAGTCGCGCGGCATGGGCGAGTCTTCTTGTGCCTGCGGCACCCAGCCCGTTGGGCTGGGCCACCCGACGTTCGGCGGCGGGCGAAGACGCTGGATTGAATTCCGCGCCGTTCCCGCTAACATTCTCGCTCCATTTCCGGCAGTCTCATCAAGGAGCGGACCAGCGTGCAGCATCTTCAAGCCAACAAGTATCGAACCCACACCTGCGGCCAATTGCGTGAGGCGGACGCGGGGAAGAATGTCGTCCTCTCCGGGTGGGTGCAGACCAACCGCGACATGGGCGGCGTGATCTTCGTCGATCTGCGCGACAAGCACGGCGTCACGCAGGTGGTCTTCGATCCGAAGAGCGGCGCGACGCCCGCGCTGCTCGAAGAGGCCGGGAAGCTGCGTGGCGAGTGGGTCGTGCGCGTCGATGGGCCGGTGCGCATCCGGCCGGAAGGGACGATGAACGACAAGCTGCCGACCGGGAAGGTGGAGGTCGTGGCTTCGACGATCACCGTCTTGAACAAAGCCAAGACGCCGCCGATCGAAATTCGCGACGATCTGAAAGCGAACGACGACATCCGGCTCGAGTTCCGGTATTTGGATTTGCGGCGCAACGCCATGCAGCAGCTGCTGACCACGCGCAGCAAGGCGAACGCGATTGCGCGCTCGACGCTGGTGGACCTGGGCTTCACGGAAGTCGAGACGCCGTTCATGGTGAAGTACACGCCAGGCGGGGCGCGCAATTTCCTTGTGCCGTCGCGCTTGAACAAAGGGAAGTTCTACGCGCTGGCGGAGAGTCCGCAGCTCTTCAAGCAACTCTTAATGGTGGCGGGGACGGATCGCTATTTCCAGATCGTGCGCTGCTTCCGCGACGAAGATTTGCGCATTGACCGCCAGCCGGAATTCACGCAGCTCGACATTGAGATGTCGTTCGTCGAGCAGGACGACATTTTCACCGTCGTGGAGACGGTGATCGCGAAGATGCTCAAAGAATTGAAAGGCGTCGAGCTGAAACTGCCGCTGCAGCGCATGCCCTTCGACGAAGCGATGCGCAAGTACGGGAACGACAAACCGGACACGCGCTTCGGGCTTGAGCATATCGAATTGACCGAAGTCGTGAAGAAGCACGACGGCGGCGGCTCGAAGCTGATGAAGACGGCCGTGGACAGCAAGGGCATCGTGAAGGCGATCTGCATTCCGCCCGAACACGACCTGCCGCGCTCGCAGATCGACAAGCTCGAAGAGTTCGTGAAGAGCATGGGCGCGAAGGGGCTGGCGTGGGCGAAGGTGGACGCCGATGGAAGCTGGGCGAGCTCGCCCCTTAATAAGGTGCTGACGGCGGAGATGCGAAGCGCGATCAACGAAGCCTGCGGCGCGAAAGCGGGCTGCACGATCTTCATGCAATTCGGCAAACCCGCGCTGGTCCACACGGTGATGGCGAACCTGCGCGTGCATCTGGCGAAGAAGTTCGGGATGATCCCCGAATACGGTTCCGGCGGGAAGTGGAACTGCTTCTGGGTCGTCGATCCGCCGCTCTTCGAGTACGACGAGGAAGAAAAGAAGTGGGCCGCGGCGCATCACGCCTTTACGCACCCGCGTGACGAAGACATGCAATACCTCGAAACCGATCCCGAGCGCGTAAAATGCTGGCGCTACGATCTGGTGCTCAACGGCTACGAGATCGCGGGCGGATCGGTGCGAATCCACAACCCGGAAATCCAATCGCGCGTCTTCAAGGCGATGAGCATCAGCGACGACGAAGTGAAAGAGAAGTTCGGCTTCCTGCTCGAGGCGTTCCAGTACGGCGCCCCGCCGCACGGCGGGATCGCCGTCGGTTGGGACCGAACGGTGTGGCTGCTCAGCGAAACCGAAGCGATGCGCGACGTCTTCGCCTTCCCGAAGAATCAGAAGGGCGTTGACGTGATGACCGGCGCGCCGGTAGAGGTTGCGGACAAGCAGTTGAGGGATTTGGCGGTGAGGGTTGTGGTTGAGGAGCCGCCGAAGAAGTAGGTTTCAGGTTTCAGGGTTTCAAGGTTGGTTGTGCGCGCAACCAACCTTGAAACCTTGAAACCTGAAACCCTGAAACCTGAAACCCTGAAATCTCTTTTAAGGCGTTCCCAAAAACGTTCCCGAAATCAGCACGATCAGCGCGAAGATACCGGCGCAGATCATGATGTTGGCGCCGCGGACGCTGCGTTTTGCGTAGGCGACGGCGCAGCCTCCAATTCCGAAGATCGAGAGAATGAAGGTGCCGCGGGCGAGCTGGAATTCGCTGAAGACAATCTCCGGCCAGCTCATTTTCGCGCGGATGGGCGCAGGCAGGTTCTTGTACATGTCGGCGTTGAAAATGTTTTGCACCACCACCAACGAATAGGCCACCACGGCGAGCCAGACCAGCGCGGCGACGATGCAGGGGCCGTCATGTTTCCGGGGCGGGGCGGGGACGGCGGGTGCGGGCTGCGAGTCTTTGATCTTTTTCTTTCGGGGCATCCGGGAAGAGTAGTGTGAGGGTGGGGAAAGTGGACAATTGTCAGTAGAACGAAGCTCCTGCTGCGTTCAGAATCGCCGAGACCGACAGAACGGAGCAGGAGCTCCGTTCTACTTTTTAATCATAGCGCTCGTAGTGAATCCGGTCGCTTGTGAATCCCAAGGCTTCCAGCGACGCGACACTGGCGTCAATCATCGGCGTCAGCCCGCAGATGTAAGCTTTGGTCTGCGCCGGGTTCTTCACGTATTTCGGCAGCAGTGTCTGCACATATCCCCGCTCTCCCCACCAGGTCTCTGGATGAAGGGGACGGCTGAGCGTGAAGACGGGCTTGAAATTCGGGTAGCGCGCGGCGAGTTCCTTGAACTCCTTTTCATAAAGCAAATCGGCTTCATAGCGCACGCCGAAAAGCAGCACCATGTCGCGTTTCACTCCGGAAAGCAGCAGGCTCTGGATCATTCCCCAGAAAGGAGCGATGCCTGTGCCGGCAGCGATAAAAACGAGATCGTGCTCGACCGGCTGCGTGACGATGAACTTGCCATACGGGCCGCGCACATCGATCTTGTCGCCAACGCGCTTTTCCCAAAGCGTTGGCGTGAACGCGCCTTCAAGAACGACCTTGATGCAAAATTCCAGGAAGTTGGTTTCTTCGGGCGCGGACGCGATCGAATACGAGCGAATGATTTCCTTCATCTTGCCCGGATTGGCTTTGTCGGGCACCGGGCAGATCATCTGGATGAACTGACCGGCGATGAAGGGAATGACTCGGCTGTAGCCGTCGAGCGTGAGACGAAAGAGCCGCACGTCGGGGGTGGGCTGCAGGATTTCCTCGAAAGTGGCGACATAACGGAGCGGCTTCGAGCCGGGCACGGGGCCTTCGCGCGGCGTCCAGATTTTGGGGGGCGCGGGCGGCAGAGGCGGCGGAAGCTTGGGGTTCAATGAACCCATTGGCGCGGCCGGTTGAGGGTCGCTCATGGAAGGATGCGGCTCCGGAGAAGTGTGCTCGTGTCGCGCGGATTTTAGCGGAGAGGATTGGATGCGACAAGCCTTTTGGGTGACCCAGCCCAACGGGCTGGGCGCTGAAGGCGCAAGAATCCTCATCCCTGCCTTCCGATTTCAGACTGAATCCGAGCGCTCCAAACTATGCGGAAGCTTTGGGGAGGCTACTTGTTCGCTTCGCGAACCCGGCCCGCTGGGCCGGGCCACCCAACCCGGGATTAATTTCAATTTCACTTCGAGTAAAAACGGGTTAGATTCGACTCTCAAGTATGCAGATTCTGTATTGCGACGACTGCGGGATTCGCGTCGATGACGCGCGGGAGACTGAGAACCAAAAGGTCTACTGTGCGAACTGCGCACCGAAGCACGCGAGTGAATTCGCCCCCAAACCGCGCACCCGTCCGTCCGGACGCGCGCCAGGGAGCGGTGTGCACAAGGCCGTGCCCGGGACGAAGTCGGTGAATGTGCCCGCGCAATTCAGAACACCGTTGCCACCACCACCCGCGCCTGAGCCTGAACCCGAGTATTTTGAAGAACCTCAAGCACCGCCAGGGCTCGGCGCGTGGGTTCGGGAGAACAAGCCAATCGCCATCGGCGGCGCGCTCGCGGCGCTGGCCGTGCTGGGCGTGTTGTTGTGGATGGTGTTGCCCGGCAAGAAGAGTACCATCGCAAAGGTTCCGGACGTTCCGAAACCTCCGGACAGAATCGTCCAGCCTGATCCCAAACCACCCGATCCGAAACCGCCCGAGCCCAAGCCGCCGGAACCGAAGCTCCCAGAACCCAAACCGCCCGAGCCGCCGAAGCCCGACACCACCAACCCGACGTACGATTTCGCGAAGCGGAAACTCGAGGCACTCAACGCGAAAATCAGCTCCGGAAAAATCTCCGGTTTTGAAGTCAAAAAAGAGCTCGAATATTTCATGGGCCCGCAGCTCAAGGGCACGCCGATGCAGGCTGAAGCCATTGAGATGCTGAAGAAGTACAAAGACGAAATGCGCCCGCCGGACAAAGCCGACGGCGCCGTCCCGGGCGTGCAGGCGCGCATTGGATTCCCAAAAGGCGCGGAGCTGTTCGGAACTGAATTCAAGGCGTTGGAGACAAAGACACTGCCGTCGATCAACCTTTCGAACACTGCGGCGCTGCGCACGGCGTTTGGGCGCGACGCTGATTTCGCGGCGAAGATCACCGGCTTCATTGAAGTGCCGAAGGACGGGACGTACACATTTTATTTGAACTCGGACGACGGGTCCGCGTTCTACATTGGGAAGGACCCGTTGATCAACAACGCCGGGATGCACCAGATGACCGAGAAGGATGCATACCTGGATTTAAAGGCGGGCAAGCACGCGTTCAGGCTCGATTATTATCAGGGTGCGGGCGAAGCGGGATTGATGCTGAGCTGGTCGGGGCCGGGAATCATCAAGGAAGTGGTGCCGGCCACTGCGTTGTGGTCGATTCAAAAGAAATAAAACTTGAGCTACATAAATATGCGCGCAGTTCCCCTGCTGGTACTTTTTATCGCTGCCTCGGCCCTCAGCGCCGATACCTTCAAACCCACTGAATTCGAAAAGGGCGTCGTCGACCTGACCAACAAAGCCCGCGAAGAACATGGCCTTCCGGCTCTTAAAATGAACGCCAGGCTTTTCGCCGCCGCCCGCGCCCACGCCGCAAACATGGCGAAGCAGGGAAAAATGGAACACAAGCTTGACGGCAAAACGCACGGCGACCGCATCGACGCCGCCGGTTACAAATGGGCTTCCGCATTCGAGAACATCGCCTACGACTTCAAGACTCCGAAAGATGTCGTCGACGGCTGGATGGGCTCCGAGCATCATCGCGAAAACATTCTTCAAAAAGAAGTCACCGAAATCGGCGTCGGCACCGCCACCAGGGACAACCACATCTACATCGCCCAGGTTTTCGCGCACGAGCTCAAGCCGCCGCAGACACTGCGCTTCACAATGGAAAACGCGACGGGCCAGGCCCTCACCATCGACATGGGTAGTGAAAAGCCCGCCGAGCTTCCCGCAAAAGGAAAGAGCGGCTATTCGCTCACCACGACCGAAATTCCGCCGCTCGCCACGCTCAAATCAGAAGGCATGAATGAGCTCTCGGTGCTGCTCGAAGACGGCGGGTCGTACGTGATTGGAAAGAAGGGCAGCTCCTTCACCGTCTCTTCGCCCAAGAAGTAGTTGGGATGACTTGTCGGGTGGCCCGGCCCGCCGGGACTCACCGGGCTGGGTGAGCGCAGCGCGCCGCGCGTTTTGTGAATCTTCGATTGCAATCAGCATCCCCGGATTGTGCCAATGATTTCTAAATACCTTCCGCTATGATTCCTCCGCAATTGGACCCGGAGCAATTGATGTCAGATCGCATCGACTTCCACGGCACGACAATCATCGCCGTTAAAAAAGGCGCCTCGCTTGCCATCGGCGGCGACGGACAGGTGACCCACGGCCACGTCGTTCTCAAATCCACCGCGCAAAAAATCCGCAAGCTCAAGAATGGCGTGCTCACCGGTTTCGCCGGTTCCACCGCCGACGCCTTCAGCCTCCTCGAGCGCTTCGAAGGCAAAGTCGAGCAGTTCAAAGGCAACCTCAAACGCGCCGCCGTCGAGCTCGCCAAGGAATGGCGCACCGATCGCGCGCTCCGCCGGCTGGAAGCCATGCTTGTCGCCGGCGACAAAGAATCTCTCGTGCTGATGACCGGCCAGGGCGACGTGGTCGAGCCCGACGACGGAGTCATCGGCATCGGTTCTGGCGGCTCCTACGCCCTCGCCGCCGCCCGCGCGCTCATGAAGCATTCGCAGCTCGCTCCGCGCCAGATCGTCGAGGAATCACTTAAAGAAGCTGCCGCGCTCTGTATTTACACAAATTCCAATTTCACGATCGAGGAACTCTAGCCCCAATTCTTCTTTGCGTTCTTTGCCCCTTTGCGTCTTGCGTGAGAAAAAAAATGCCCAAATCGTCCGAGCCCAAAACTCCCAAATCAAAAGACACCGAGAAGAATTTGGAACATCCGCCCGTCATCAAATCCGCGACCGAAGCCTCCGAGCTCACGCCGCGCCAGATCGTCGCCGAGCTCGACCGCTACATCGTCGGCCAGGCCGCCGCCAAAAAAGCCGTCGCGATTGCCCTGCGCAACCGCTGGCGCCGCAAGAAACTCGACCCCAGCATCCGCGAAGAAGTCGCGCCCAAAAACATTTTGATGATCGGCCCGACCGGCGTCGGCAAAACCGAAATCGCCCGTCGCCTCGCGGCGCTCTCCGGCGCGCCGTTCGTCAAAGTCGAAGCCACGCGCTACACCGAAGTCGGCTACCACGGCCGCGACGTTGAGAGCATGATCCGCGACCTCGTCAAACAGGCCATGAACATGGCCCAGACGCGCGCCCGCGAAAATGTCAAAACGAAAGCCGCCGCCGCGGCTGAAGAGCGTCTCCTGGACGTCATCCATCCCGCGCCGTCATCGTTCAGCAGCGATACAAAAGAAAAAATTCCCGGCAGCGCCGCCGAATCGTTCGAACGCTCCCGCACGAAGCTTCGCAAGATGCTGAAGGAAGGCGCGCTCGACGCCCGCGACGTGGAGCTCGATGTTCCCGTCGCCGGCGAAGTCGCCGGCGTCTTCGCCCCTTCAATGGGTGAAGAGATGAGCGCCGAGCTTCAGGACGCGCTCTCGCGCATGATGCCGCGCAAAACGCGCAAACGCAAAATGTCCGTCAGCGAAGCGCGCACAATTCTCGAAGCTGAAGAGGCCGAAAAACTCATCGACCAGGATGCCGTCTCGCGCCAGGCGATCGAGAGCGCCGAGAACCTGGGCATCGTCTTCATCGATGAAATCGACAAAGTGGCGGGCTCCGGAAAAAGCAGCGGACCCGACATCTCGCGCGAAGGCGTGCAGCGCGACATGCTCCCCATCGTCGAGGGCGCCTCGGTCAGCACGCGCTGGGGCCTCGTCAAAACCGATCACATTCTTTTCATCGCCGCCGGCGCGTTCCACATGTCCAAGCCCAGCGACCTGCTTCCCGAATTGCAGGGCCGCTTCCCCATCCGCGTCGAATTGCAGGACCTCACCGAGGACGATTTCCGCCGCATCCTCACCGCGCCCAAGAACGCGCTGACCAAGCAGTATGCCGCGCTGCTCGGCACTGAAGGCGTGAGCATCGAATTCCCCGACGAGGGCCTCGCCGCCCTCGCGCGCATCGCAGCGGTTGCCAACTCGCGCAGCCAGAACATCGGCGCGCGCCGCCTGCATACGGTCATGGAAAAATTGCTCGAGGACATCAGCTTCGAAGCCGATGAGCTATCGGGCAAAACAATGACGATCGACGCCAAGATGGTCGAAGAGCGCCTCAAGCCGATTCTCGAAGACGAAGACCTCGCGAAGTACATTCTTTAGTGGGAGTTCACGCTTCAGCGTGCCGGTTGGAGTTCACGCTTTAGCGTGCATGGGGTGAGGGAGCAGATTTGTGCGACCCATGCTGACGCGGCCACTCGCAGTTCTCGCTCTCCTACTCCTCTGCTCCGCCATCCTGCTACGCGCCAATTTCAATCAGCCGTTCTACAATTTCGACGACGAAGAGCATTTTCGGCACGCCGTCTCAACGCCCGTCCCGCAGCTTTTCAATTTCAAAGCCGATTACACCTTTCTTCCGGTCTCGGCGTTGTCGCTGCGCCTTGACCGGGCCCTCTTCGGTCCGCCGCGCGGACCGATTGACATTGCTGAAGAAGAAGCGCGGAAGGGCGGGGGATTTGTCGAGGACCGCGGCATCCGGAGCGCGTCCGATTTGAATTACTTCGGTGAAAAGAATTGGGCACCGTTCGTGCGCATCGAAAGCGCCATCTATCACGCGCTCGCCGCATTTCTCCTATGGCTTTTCCTGAAGCGCTTGAACGTGAGCGCCGGTATTGCACTGTTTGTCGCGCTCGCCTGGGCCGTTCATCCGATGGCCTGCGAGTCGGTGTGCTGGGTTTCCGAGCGCAAAAACGTCCTCGCCGCGCTGTTCGGTTTCGCCCCTCTGTTCGCTCAGACATTGCGCGAAAAACCCTGGCGCTGGCCGCTGGTGACGATTCTTTTTTTGCTCTCAGCGCTGAGCAAACCGACCGGCGTCGGATTTTTCCCCGTAATCGCTGTGTTCGAATTGATTGCTCGCCCGCGCCAATTGCCCGGCTTGCTCGGCCCCCTCGCCGTCACCATTTTCATCGTGCTCGTCGGCCTCAACGGCCACCAGCAATTCTTCGTCACGCACCCCGGCGGCTCGCTGTTCACCGCGCTGCTCACCGATCTTGAAATCTTCGCGCGCTACCTGTTCAACATATTCATTCCGATCAACCTGAGCTTTTTCTACGGCGTCGATCCCATCCGCGGCATCGCGGATGCGCGCGTCTGGCTTTACGGAATTCTTCTGATCGGACTTGTCGCCGCCACGATTGCCGCCGCTAAAGAGAATCAGCGCGCTTTGGTCATCGCCGCGTGGTTCTGGTTTTTCGGCGCGTTGGGGCCCACTTCGAATCTCGCGCCCATTCCCTATTGGATGCAGGATCGCTACGCGTACTTTTCCGCGCCCGGCGCGCTGCTCGCGCTGGCGCTCGCGGCGCACGGAAGAGCGGCAATTCTGTCAAAAATCCTCGGTCCCGCTTTTGTCTGCACGCTCGCGATCCTCTCTTTCATCCGCTCGCCGCTTTTTCGGGATTCACAAACGCTCGCTGCCGACGCCGCCGCGCGCCAGCCGCTCTCCGGCAGGGCGCACCTGGAACACGGCCGCAATTTTCTCGTCGCCATTTCGAACAACCAGAATCCGCTCTACCAGCAGAGCGGCGCGAAACTCAAAGACACCCAGGCCGCGCTCGCCGAATTTGACGCGGCCATGCGCGCGCCGGACATCGACAATTTTTTCGATGTGTTCGAGCTGCGCGTCAACAGTGCCGAGCTGATGGCCGGAATTGGTCTCAATGCGCGGGCGCGCGAGCATCTCAAAGATTGGCTTCCGCCCAAACATTTGAAGCTCGCCGATCCGTCCAGGCCTTACACGGCAGGCGACCAGGGGAAATTTTATAAACCGCAAACGCTCGCGTACGCCTGGCTGGTCATGGCGATCGCGCGACACAACCAGGCGCAAAAAATGAATGCGGAAAGTGCTCGTGTCGAGGATGTCAGCACTGCGAATCTTGAAGCGCTCGCCGAAGCCGAACGCTCGATCGCGGTGGATGTCTGGGCCTATCAAGCGTTTATTCTTAAAGCGCGCATCCTGGATTTTCAGATCAGGCTCGACACGCGCCGCGGTGATGCAGCCTCGGCAAAGCTGCGCTTTCAGGAGGCGCAGAAGACGCTCGAAAAAGTTCCACAGAATTCGCCGTTCTTCCAGATTGCAAAGGAGATGTCGGCGCGCATCTCGCCACCCTGACGATTCACTTGCCGCGCAACGGTGTTTTCTCGGTGAACTTCGTCACATGCGCCTTCAATTCTTTTTCCAACGGCGAACCGGCTTGCACCAAATCCAGCGCACTGTTCAAGGTCTCGAGGGCTTTTTCGAATTGCCGGTTCTCCGCGTAAGCCGCGCCCAGTGTATCGAGCATCAGCGGATTTTTTCGCGCGGATAGCTGCACTGCCTTTTCCGCCAGAGTCACCGCCTCTTTTCCGTTGCGCAGCTTTTCGTCGTTGCTCGTCGCAAGCATCCACGCCAGTGCGTTCAATGCGGGAGCCTGATTCGGATTAATCGCGAGCGACGCGCGATAACTTTCAATTGCGTCCGCCGGGCGCCGCATCAACTCAAGCGCGCTGCCACGATGATGAAGTGCGCTTGCGTTCTTTGGGTCAAGCTTCACGGCCTGCTCGAATTCGGCGAGCGCCTGCGGAATCTGGCCCAGGTTCGCGAGCACGCTTCCGAATTCGTCGTGCAGGCCGGCCGTCTCCGTTCCTTTTGCAGCGGCCAGCGCCAGCTCATAAGCCTGCGCCGCTTCAGGGAGTTTTCCTCGCAGCATCAATTCCTTTCCGTACCTCCCCTGGAGGTTTACGTCGTTCGGAAACAGTGCGGCGAGTTTGGCCATCGTCTCGAACGCTTCGTCGCGATTGTTCAACATCGACGCTGCAGTGAACAGCCCGTCCAGCGACGGCACGTGCTTCGGGTCCGACTCCAGCGCCTTCCGAAAATTCTTTGCTGCTTCGGCCGGATGCTTCTCGGCAAGCTCCAGCTCGCCCAGCTTCGACAGCGTCTGGTGGTCCGCCTGAATGTTCTTCGCGTACTCAAAATGCTCGCGCGCCGTTTTGAAATCCTTGCGGTTCAGCGCGTCATTGCCGAGGATCATGCGCGCCAGCGGATCGTGTCCCTTGCGCTTCTCGAAAACGTCCTTCCACATTCCAATTTCGTCGGCGTAAACGGTGTTGCGTTGAACCGTGAGGAGGCACAGCACAATTGCCAATGGCACGGCCACGCCGGCGATAATTTTCTTCGCATCCATACCGAGTCGCTTCACGATCCAGAATAATCCCAGCACAAACAAGGCGCAGACTCCTGCCAGCGACAAGTAGAGACGATGCTCCACCGCCGGCTCGACGATCGGCACGATCGACGACGTCGGCGCGAGAATCAAAAAGAACCACGCCGCCCAGAATCCTGCCTGTGTGTTCAGCACAATTTGGCGGCCTGTCCATCCGAGCAACAGCCCGATGAAGAGGCCGTAAAGTCCCGCGCCTTCGTTTGTGCGCTCAATCTTCCAAAAATAATGGAAACACAAATCCACCGGCCACACGCACAATTTCAAATAATGCGTGATCACGCCCAATTGCGTGCGCGCATAATCCAGCGGCGTAATTTTTTTCATGCTGAAGCCCACGGCTTTCATTTCGGGCTCAGCCCAGAGCCCCACCGCGACCACCACCCAACACGCGCACAAGCCCGCGTACAATCCCGGCGCGCGCTTCAAAGCCGCTTTAAACGATCCGGAGATGAAACAGCGGTCGTAGAGCAGCGCCGCCACCGGCAGCGTGGCGATGACTTGTTTTGTTCCGCCACCGAGAATCGCCGCGGCAATCGCTGCGGCGTGCCAGCCTTTTCGGTTCTCCGTTCCCGCGCCGCGAGCCAGGCAATACAGCGAGAGCAGATAGAACATTCCCATCATGCTCTCCGCTCGTTGAACGATATACGTCACCGACTCAGTCTGCAGCGGATGCACCGCCCAGAGCAGGCTTGTGGCGAATCCGATTGCCGTTGCGGCTGCTCCAAATTCGCCAGCGTATCTCGGCAGAAGCAAAGCGCGTCGCACAACGCCGAACAGCAGCAGGGCCGCCGCGCAATGCACCAGAATATTGATTGCGTGATAGCCCGCTGGATTTTCGCCATGGAGTTTGTGATCCAGCGCGAGTGAGAGCGTCACCAGCGGGCGCGAAGGGCTCCCGAGCTTTCCGCCCGTCGCGATTTCATGAATCTCGCGCCTGTCGTCGAGCAGGAATTTTCCATTGAACGCGTTCGCGTACGCCGCAACGATCGCGGCAACGATAATGACCAGCGCAAGCACGTGCGATACACGTTCGTTTTGCATTCAATTATTATCGGCACACGGGCGCGCCCGCAAAATGGGAATTCACGCGTCACGGCGGCGTAGTATACTCGTCTATCTGGTGCAAATTCTGTCGTAGCACAACCCGTCCTGGAGAGCGCAATGTCCAAGACCAGCCTCAATTACTTGAAGTACGCCGAGAACGTCAAACGCTACAAGGCCGGCGAGCAAATCTTCAAGGAAGGCGATCCCGGCATGTTCATGTACGTCGTCAAGGACGGCAAAGTGGAACTGCGCGCTGAAGGCGTGCTGCTCGACACGGTCCAGTCCGGCGGTATTTTCGGTGAGATGGCGCTCATCGAACACTCCGCGCGCAGCGCCACCGCCACAGCCGTTACCGATTGCAACATCGTCCCGCTCGACCAGGACAAGTTCATGTACCTCGTCAAACAGACGCCTTATTTTGCGCTTGATGTCTTGAAGATCATGGCGCAGCGCCTGCGTCACGTGAACCAGGAGCTTGCGCGCAACACCGGAATCTATAAAGCCGAAAAAGCCGCCGCCACCGGCCGTTAATGTGGTGCGGCGCTCCGCGCCGCAATTCACGACGCGGAGCGTCGTGCCACGTTACCGCCGTTGCGCAATCAAATCCCTGTGCCAGTTCAACAGATCGCGCAGCGTCTTCTCCAGGGGAATTTCCGGCGCCCATCCCGTTGCATTTTTCACTTTCTCGATGCTCCCGCGCACGTCCATCACCTGATTTTTTCCGCGCACGCGCGCCGGGTCTTCGCGCACTTCGACTTTCACGCGCGCCATGTTCACCAGCGTGTCGAGAATGTGTTTCACGGTCACGCTGTTTCCGGTCGCGAGGTTATACGCCTCGCCTTTCGCGCCTTGCAGAGCGAGGGTGCGGTATCCGCGCACGATGTCGCGCACGTCGGAGAAATCGCGGCGGGGTGAGAGATCGCCAACATTCAGCACGGGCTCGCCGCCGGACTCGACGCGCGCAATTTGCTCGGCGAAAGTTGAACAGACAAAATCCGGCCGCTGTCGCGGACCCGTGTGGTTGAACGGCCGCGCCAGGACCACATGCAGGCCGTAAATTTGAATGAGCGGATGCGCCGCCAATTCGAGCGCGGCTTTGCCCGCCGCGAAAATCGTCACCGGCGGCGCGAACGGATGACTCTCCGTCACCGGCAGAAACTCTTCTTTCACCGGCCCGTAAACTTCCGCCGAGCTCGCCATCACCACGCGCGTGTGCGGACTCAAAGTCCGCACCGCTTCAAGCAGATGAATCCCCGAAAGCAGATTCACTTCGTAAGTCTTCGCCGGCTCGCGCTCGGCGTCCTTGACGTAGCTGATCCCCGCGAGATGAAACAGCGCGTCGAATTTCGCCTCGCGCAAAACCCCGCGCAAAAACTCCGGCTGGATCAAATCGCCCACGCGCAGCGTGATGTTGTCGAGCTGATGAACGATGTTGGTCGTTCGCGCGCCCGGACGGCACGTCCCCCAGACTTCGTCGCCCTGCGCGAGACAGTGGTCGACGAGATGCGACCCAGCGAACCCCTCCGCGCCGGTGATCAGCACCCTCATGGCGCCACCTCATCTGCCCGTTTTGCTGCTTCTTTGCTCGCTTTCAATTTCGCGTTGACCACCGTGATGATCGCGGGAAGAAGTGAAATGAAAATCAGCGCCATCAGGCTGCCTTCGAGGTGATCTCGAATCAGCGGAACCTCGCCGAGATAGTAGCCCAGCAAGCTCAACCCCGTCACCCAGCCGATACCACCGAACACGTTGTATGCGAGAAAAGTTCTGTACCGCATTTGCGCGATTCCGGCGACAACCGGCGCGAAAGTCCGGATCAGTGGAACAAAGCGCGCATAGACGATCGTCCGCCCTCCGTACTTTTCATAGAATTCTTTTGTATGCAATAAGTGGTCGCGGCGGAAGAAAAGCGTCTTCTCTCGTTCGTACATTTTGATTCCCGCGCGATACCCAATCCAATACCCCACGGTGTCTCCGATGATTGCGGCGGGAATAAGCGCCAGGTTCAGAGTCAACAAATCGAACGGCGCGAGTTTGTGCAATTCGCTTCTTGGATTGCACGCCAGTCCGGCGGCAAACAACAGGGAATCGCCTGGGAGAAAGAATCCCACCAACAGCCCGGTTTCGACGAAAATGATTCCCGCCATGCCCCAATAGCCGATGCTCTGGACGAGGCCCGTGACGTTGTAAATACTTTTGAAAGTTGAGACCAGCCAGTCGATCAAATTCGTAGCTCCCTGCTCCCGCACCCATGCTGACCCTGCCTCATTTCGCGCGGCGCAATACTCTGCCTCTCGCCGCCACCCGGGGCAAGTCAAAATGCAGATTTAGTTCAAGCCCGGGATTTACCTGCGATTCGACGAGTAAATCCTTGAGCCTGGAGCGCACCAGTTTGAGCTCTTCATCCCGAAGCTTGCGCGGCGCGAGCACGGCGCAATGCGTGCTGAGCGCATAGAAATGAATGCGCTCGGTCTCAGTTTCCACGCCGCAAAAATCCGCCAGCCCCGATGCGCGCGAATCGTCACTCGCCAGCGAAGCCACGTCCATCCCGCAGACAATCGCCGCCTTGCATTGCAGCAGGCCCGGCAACAGTCCCGGAAAAGTCAGCGTGTCTTCCGCATCGACATATGCCGGCAATTTTCCGCCGTTGAGCGCGAACTGCTGCCGCGCGGCGTTGATGTCCGGAATTTCTTTAAAGCGCGGCTTCGCCGGATCGACATACACGACCGTGGAAGTGCACTCGGACGTGTAGCAATAATCGAATGCGTTTCCGTCTGCGTCCTTGCCCGGCTCGTGCAGCGCACTCGCCGCATTCTGCTTCTCGAAGAAGCCTGACGGCCGAATTCGTTTTTCGACGAACGCGGGCAGACCAACAGGTGAAATTTCGAATTCTTTTGGAGCCGGTCCAAACAGATGCTCCTTGCGATCCCAGCGCAACGCGTAGTCAATGTATATGGCGAATTGATCCTTATCGTTCGGATCCAGTTTTCCGGCTAGCGTCAGCAGATCGATTTTGCGCTCCGTCTTTTTCGAATCGCGCAGAAGCATGTAGCGGCCGTCCGTGAAATCGGAATCGCATTCTTTAAGCGCGGCCTGCAGCGCCTTGCCGATTGCCTCGGCATGGTCGAGCATGTAGCTGCCCTCGGCCAGATAAAGGGAGCAGGTGTGCTGGAGCGACAGGCCCATTACCGCGGCCGCCTGCACCATCGGCGCCAGGTTGGCGGGGATTTTCAGCGGCTTGCGCTCGACGAACCCCTTGCCCGGAATGTTGCGCTTCTCCGTGCTATCTTCGATGGTCAGCGTCGCACGGCGCGAGGCGATCGCATCCTGCGCCGCTTTGCGCAATTCCGGAAATGAAATGCCGACGAAACATTCCGCGGCGCTTTTATTGAGCTCTTTTTCTTTTGCGATCGGGTTGCCCCAGCGCAGATACGTGTCCTCCTCGGCGAACTTGTCCGTCTTGAGCATCGTCTCCAGCCAGCTGAATTTTCCGGCGTCGCGCTCGGGCTTCAACGTGTTGTCGGCGAACGCGCGAAAATCCGCGTCGGCGACTTTCCATGGGCGAAAAATGAAATACATCCCCGGCGCGACATTTTCGTAGGCGACTTTGTCGCTGTCCCAATTCGCGGCAAAAATCTCCCGCCACACCGCGCGCAGCGAGAAGTGGCAGCCAAATGCCTTTTTGAAGGCGGTCTCGTTTTCCTGGGGCAATTCGATCTTCTCGTACTTTCCGTCGTGTGCGCGGAAGAAGGTTCGGTCTTTGAGGGCGCGGTTTTCAATCGTGTAATCGATGTGGAGGTCGTCGCCGGAATCGAGCATCAAGTGGCAGAACAGCACGCGCGTCGGCACGGCATCGCGTTCGGGCTCGCCGCAATATGGACACGCGCGGGGCACCGTTTTCTTGGCGCGCGGCGAATACATTTTCTGCGGCGCCGGCCTGCGCACAGTCTCCTCTATGGTGCGATGAACATCCTCCAGCCCATCGAACGGTTTGCGCGTCAGCCGCGGAAAAATCCCAAACACATACGGCTTCGTGCATTTCGAACAGTGCGTAACCGTGAACGCAATGTCCGGCGTGAACACGCCGTCGGCTTTCAGCGCCTTCTCGCGAAATTTGCGCAGATCGGCGGGATAGTCGAGCGGCTTCAGATTTGGGTCCAGCGGCGAGCCCGCTCCCGACGCGCCGGGAAGCTCGGGCTGAATCGTGTCGACCGCGAATACGCAACGCGCGAAGGTGAGCAGTGCAATAACGAAAATGTACTTGGGCATCGATGGTCTCAAAACGCTGGGATGACGATTCATTCACCCTATTGTAGCGTTCATGCGCGGCGAACGGACCAGTCTCCCCTTATAATTCTAACCATGTCCACTCCGGATTTTTCGTCCATTCCGATGCTTTCGTCGCCCCAGAATCAGCGGGTCAAGCAATATGTCGAGCTGCGCACGGACGGAAATGTGCGGCGCGAGCGCAATTGTTTTCTGCTTGAAGGCCGCCGTGCTGTCGGCGCCGCGCTGGCGCTCGAGCGCGCTCTGATCGATGAAGTTATTTTTTCGGAACACATCCTTGGAGAGGATTTGAGTCTTCCCGAGCTTGCGCGGAAGCGAAATGTTCCGCTCGTCCGTGTCAGCAAAGACGTCTACAAAAAAATCGCGGACGTGATGACACCGCAGGGCATCGCCGCAGTCGTGCGCATGCCGCAGTGGAAAAATGCGGATGTGTTCGGCGCCCGTGACGCGTTGATCGTTGCTGCGTGCGGTTTGCAGGATCCCGGCAATCTCGGCACGCTGATTCGCTCCTGCGAAGCGGCGGGCGCGGCGGGGCTCGTGATCCTCGAAGGCTCCATCGACCCGTTCAACTCAAAAGTCGTTCGCGCCACCGCCGCCGCGCTGCTCACGCTTCCGATTCTTCGCCTGGACGCGAACGCATTTCTCGAGGCCGCCGCAAAATCCAAAACCCGGCTTGCGGCGACAACCGCGCGCGGCGGCGTTTCATTCAAGCAATTCGACTGGTCACGCCGGCCGTTGGCGCTCTGCATTGGAAATGAAGGCGCAGGCCTTCCCGCCGAGATCGAATCCGCGTGCGCTGAAAGAATCACCATTCCGATGAAAGGAAGCGCTGAGAGCCTCAACGCGGCGGTCGCGGCCAGCATTTTGCTTTTTCAATCGCTATAGTCGAAACTTATTTCCGCTTGCGCAGTCGGAAGTTGACGGGGACGATGATTCTGGTGGAGCACCCAATGGAGAGCACCGCATGATGGACCTCATTTATCAATGTATCTTCGGCTTGCTGGTCGGGATCATTGCAAAAATTCTGATGCCGGGAAAGGATCCGGGCGGCTGCATCATCACCATCCTTCTGGGCATCGCGGGATCGGTGTTGGGCGGCTGGATCACGCGGACGCTCCTGCCCCAATACGCGGCGCTTGGCCATTGGGGCGGCGCAATTGTGGGCGCCATGCTTTTGTTGCTCATCTATCGCTTGATCTTTGGCGGCAAAAAATAAAATATTGAAGTGTGCATTGTTCCATCGCGGGGCGCCGCGCCAAAAAAGGCGTGGCCGCTCCGCGTTGCATTTTCCCCCTCTCCGCTCCGCGAGGGAGAGGGCCTGGGTGAGGGTGATTTTTTTTCTAAGGAGAGACCGCGCATGAGCGCCGAAACACTTCAATTCAAAACCGAACTCAAGCAGATTCTCAACATCATCGTTCACTCGCTTTACTCGCACAAAGAAATCTTTCTGCGCGAGCTGATCAGCAACGCCAGCGACGCCATCGACAAGCTGCGATTCGAGATGCTCACCAACGAGGCGCTGCGTGACGGCGATCAGGCGTGGAAGATCAAGCTCACGCGCGACGAGGCGGCCGGCACACTGACCGTCTCCGACAACGGCATCGGCATGACGCGCGAGCAGATCGTCGAGAACCTCGGCACCATTGCGCGCTCCGGCACGAAGGAATTTCTTGAAGCGCTCAGCAAAGCCGAGGCGAAGGACCGCCCGGAGCTGATCGGCCAGTTCGGCGTGGGATTCTATTCCTCCTTTATGGTGGCCGACAAAGTCACTGTGATTTCGCGCGCAGCCGGCGGCTCAAGCGCAGTGAAATGGGAGTCGAGCGGGGAAGGGGAATTCGCTGTTTCCGACGCCGAACGCCCGGGCCGCGGCACTGACGTGATTCTTCATCTCAAAGAAGACGCGAAGGAATTCCTCCACGAGTGGACGCTGCGCGGCATTGTCAAAAAATACTCAGACTTCGTCGAGCACCCCATCGTCGTCGACGCCGAAAAACCGGGCGAAAAAGAAGGCGAGAAGAAAACCGTCGAAGAAACTGTTAACTCGCAAAAGGCGATTTGGCTCAAGCGCAAATCCGAAGTGACTGACGAAGAGTACGCAGAATTCTACAAGCACATCTCGCATGACTTCGAAGGCCCCGCGAAGACCATTCACTACAGCGCCGAAGGCAACATTGAATTCAAAGCGCTCCTTTATGTCCCGGCGCACCGGCCGTTCGATTTCATGTTCGCAGACGCAAAGCGCGGGCTGCACCTCTATATCCGCCGTGTGCTGATCATGGATGCCTGCGAAGCGCTGCTGCCGCGTTACCTCTCCTTTATTAAGGGAGTCGTGGATGCCGCCGATCTGCCGCTCAACGTTTCGCGCGAACTGCTGCAGCAAAGTCCGCTGCTTGAAAAAATCAAAAGCAACCTCGTGGGCAAACTGCTCGGTGCGCTCGACGAGATGAAGACAAAGGAATTCGACGCCTATGCCAAGTTCTTCAAGGAATTCGGCATCGTGATGAAGGAAGGTTTCAACACCGATTACGCCAACCGGGAAAAACTGGCGGGATTGATGCTGTACGAGTCGACGAAAACCGAGCCCGGCAAATTCACCACGCTCGACAAGTACGTCGAAGCGATGCCAGAAGGGCAGAAGGAAATTCATTACATCATCGGCGAGAGCCGCGAGATGATCGAGCAGTCGCCGCATCTCGAGTCGTTGAAGGCGCAGAATTTCGAAGTGCTGCTGATGACCGACCCCGTCGATGAATTCGTCGTCGAGGCGCTCACCGAATACAAAAGCAAGAAACTCCAGGCCGCCGACAAAGGCGCTCCGCCCGCGGCCGTCGATGAGCAGCAGCAGACGCGCTACAAGAACCTTGTCGATTTTGTGAAAGGCCGCTTGAGCGAAGTGAGCGACGTGCGGCTCAGTGCGCGGCTCAAGGACAGCGCGGCCTGCCTGGTCTCCGCCGAAGGCGAGCAGAGCGCGCATATGGAGCGGCTGCTGAAGCGGCTCGGCCGGGCTGACGCGCCGGAAGCCAGGCGCATCCTTGAATTGAATCCCGGGCATCCGGCGTGTGAGGCGCTGCAGAAGCTTCACGAAAAAGATCCCACCGATGCGCGCATTGAAATGGCGGCGCGTGTCTTGTACGACGAAGCGCTCATCGCGGAGGGCTCGAAGATCAAGGACACGCTGGCGTTTTCGAAGCGGGTGAATGAGCTGCTGTTGAAGAGCCTCTAAACTCCGGAGCCGCGCACGCCAGTAAGCGGCATCTGAATAGTTCGCACATAGCCGCGTACTGGCGTGTGCGGCTCTGAAAACCACCCTCTGGACTTGGATTAGCGGCTGGAGCGGTTACGCTATTGCCGTCATTTTGCCTTCAACATCATGGGTGAAACGGTGGGAATCGTCGGGCGTTTTTTTGGCGTGCTGGGACGCGGGCTGATCATCTGGGCTGATGAATTCGGGCAGATGGGGCGGCTTGCGCAGCGCACGTTTTTTTCGCTGCCGCGCCTGCGGCCTGAGCCGGTCGCCGTGCAGATGCTGCGCTTTGGCGTGCGCGCGATTCCGATTGTCGCCCTGGTCAATTTTTTTGTTGGAATGATCATCGCCGTCTCGATGTCCAAGACGCTTGAAGATTTTAACGCCACCAACCGCACCGCGCAGATCGTCGCCATCGCCGTCACGAAGGAACTTGCCCCATTAATGACCGGCTTGCTGATGTCTGGTTTCGCCGGGGCAGCGATTGCCGCTGAGATCGCTTCAATGAACGTCAACGAAGAAATCCTCGCGCTGGAAGCCGGCGCGCTCTCCCCCATCCGTTTTCTCGTCCTGCCGCGCATGGCGGGCGTCATGGTCATGATGATGTGCCTTACGCTGATCGCTGACGTGATGGGCATGGTGGGTGGGTTTGTGATCGGCACGAATCTGCTTCACATCACGCCGCTCAAGTACATCGAGATCAACAATTCAGCCGTGGATGTTTACGACATTCCGAAGGGACTCGTCAAAGCGGCGGCGTTCGGATTTATCATCACGGTCGTGGCGTGCCGCCAGGGTCTCGCCGCTCAGGGCGGTGCGCTGGGCGTCGGCAAGGCGACGACGACGGCGGTGGTGCGCTCGATCGTCTGCATCATTGCTGCGGCATTGTGCTTTTCGCTGTTGTTCTACTGGACGCTCACAGGCAGATAACTCAAGGAGAAAACCACATGCATGTCATTGCCCACGCCAATCATCCAGAGATGTTCATCGCCGGTCTCGTCGTCGGCGCGCTGTTCATGCTCGCACACTTCCTGGTCCAGCGCGCCCGCAAGTAAGTTGGAGTTCACGCTAAAGCGTGCCAGTTGGAGTTCACGCTTTGGCGTGCACGCCTTTCTTTACGAGATCCTGCATGTCCTCATCACCCGGCTTAACCCAATATGCGTCTCCGGCCATCCGCGCCGACGTGCCCGCGGTGATTGAAGTCGAGAACGTCGTCAAGACCTTCAATGGCCGCAACGTTCTTGACGGCGTCAGCCTGACGGTGCGCCGGGGCGAGACGCTGGTGATCATGGGCGCGTCCGGCTGCGGGAAAAGTACGCTGCTGCGCTGCCTGATCGGAGCGCACAAACCCGACGGCGGCACGATCAAGCTTTTCGATCAGAACATATGGAAGCTTCGAACGCGCGACCTCGACAAAGTCCGCAAGCGTTTCGGAATCCTGTTCCAATCCGGCGCGCTCTTCAGCTCGATGAGCGTCGGCGAGAACGTGGCCCTCCCTTTAAAGGAGCACACCGACCTCAGCGCCGACATGATCGACCTGATGGTGAAGGTCAAGCTTGAGCTTGTCGGATTGCGCGAGGCGGAAGACCGATTGCCTTCGGAGATTTCGGGCGGTATGGCCAAGCGCGCTGGACTCGCACGCGCCATTGCGCTCGATCCTGAATTGCTTTTCTACGACGAACCGACGTCCGGGCTCGACCCGATCATGACGAGCATCATCGACGGACTCATCACCGATCTCGCGCGGACGATGAACGTCACATCGGTGGTTGTGACGCACGACCTCAAGAGCGCGTTCCGAGTCGCCGACCGCATGGTCGTGCTTAACAATGGGCGCATTGTCCTGCAGGGACTCCCGCACGAAATCCGTTCGAGCAGCGATCCGTTTGTGCGCCGGTTCATTCACGGTGCGATGGAATCGCGCACGGCGATGATGCCGCGCAACGGTTCGGGTTTCGTGCCGCAGCCAGAAGGCGCGATGCTGGTTTCAACTTCGAAAGCGCCGGGCGTCGCCGCGCCGGATGCGATGGAATCCTTCTCGAGCATCGGGCAGCCGACGCCTGTGCTGCCGGCGCCATTTGAAGCGGAGCCGTCCAAGCCCGACTTCGCCGAGGCCAGCATCGACAACAATGTCGAAATCAAAGTTCCTTCATCGGCGAATCTGGATTCTGTCGCCGCCCCCGATCCCGCGCCGGAGATCAAAGAAATTCCTGTTCCGGAGAAGCGCGACGGGACGCGCATCCGTCCGAGCCTCGGGTCGGGTTTTATTTTCAGGCGCGAATCGGAAGCGCGCGCGGAGGTGATCCCCGTGCCTCAGCCGAGCGAACTGCCCGTTCAGGAGGAATCGCAGGCGCCCGGTCCCGCCGCGCCCCAGGAAGCCAGCGACGAGCTCGCGCGCGAGCTCAACCGCGATCACGATCCGCTGAAGCCGCAGGAAGCCACGCAGCTTCTGCCGATGGACACCATGCTGATCCCCGGCATGGGCGCGCCCGCTGAAAAAACCATGCTCATCCCGGGAATGGGCGGCGAGCTGCTCGAACCCGGAAAGCCGGACAAGCCCGGTGCCCCGGAAAGGAAGGCCTAGCCGTGGCCCGCCGCCGTCCGCCATCACGCTTTGAACACGCCAAGCTCAAGAGCAGCGTGTTCCTCGCGTTCAGCCTGGCGCTGTTCACGGGGATGTATTTTCTCTGGGGAAAACTGGACCGCGAATGGCGCGGGGTGATCGAAATCGATGTGTTGTTTTCAGAGGTCACCAAAATTTATAAGCTTGCACCGGTGCTGTACGACGGGCTCGAGATGGGGCGCGTCAAGGACATTCGCATCGTTCATGTCAATTCGGAACATCTGAGAAAGCTTCCAAAATTTCTGCCGCGCGATCTTCAATATCTGCCCCTGAGCAGCGACGAACGCGACGACATTTCGCGCAAGCATCCGAACGATCCCGACGCCGCCGTGCGCGAAAAAATCATCGGGCGCATCATGGTGATGGCGACGCTCACGCTGCTGATCGAGCAGGACGAGCACCGATTGCGCTCGGACGATCGATACTTCGTTTCGTCTGGATACCTGGGTGAGAGCAGCATCGAGATCGAGACCGGAAGCGTGGATCTCGTCCCGCCGCGCTCCGGCCTCCTCTTTCTCGGCGCAAAGCGCGATCTCATGACGGACCTGGGAACGACGCTCAAAGACGTGTCGAAAACTCTGGCCACTGTCACGGAGAGTGTTGTCGGCATCGACAATGAAAAGAAGATTCACGGGCAAATTCAGAACATCGATTCAATCACCAAAATAATCGAAAAAAAGACCAAAGAGATGCTCAAGGACATGACCGAGGCCTGGGACAGCATCGACGCCCACGGCGCCAATGCTGAAAAGCGCCTCGCTGAATTGATGGACAGTATTGTCCGCGAGGACAAGGACAACCTCGGACTGAAGCCGCGTGTTGAGGGCGCGCTCAAAGATACCAATGCGAAGATTGCGTCCATGCACAACAGCCTGGGCAAATCCACTCGCGATGCGGATGCATGGCTCGTCGATTACCGAAAACAGATCGTCACCCAGGTCCGCGAATTCAGAAAAATTGCCGCCGACTACAAAGTCGCCACGCCCGAACGGCTCAAGGAATTCCGCGGCCACACCGACAGCGCGCTCAACGCGGCGCTGAAACTCGATACCACGCTCGACCAGATCGAAAACCAGCTTAGGGAATCGACCGAGAACGCGCGCATTTACACCGGCGCGCAAATCGACTCGACGATGAAAATCCAGGAGACGCTCTACCATTTTAAGGAGAGCCCCGCCTCGCTGAACGCGAAGGCGACCGCCGAGCAGCTCGGCGAGAAGCATCGCGCGTGGCGCTATGAAATGGTGCGCAAGCAATACCAGGAAATCCGCCGCGAGCTCGCCGCGATGCAGAGCGACTTGGGCGTCAACGATCCCGCCGACCGCGAGCGCGCGCGCCACGTCGAGCAGCTCCTCTCCGAGTCCGATTCGTTCTTCGGGATCAGCCGCGGCGACTTTCCGGTGATCAGGACCAACACACAGCCGGGGACAGAAATCAGAACGGGCGAGCCTGTGCCCATTGCTCCGCCCGCCGAAGTCATCGACCTTTCAAAGCAGCCTCGAGATGCGAGGAAGGGAGGCGGAAAATGAACGGGGCGCCGCACTATTCCGCAACGGAAATTGGCATCGGATTTTTTATTGCCGCGCTGATTGGCGCTCTCGGCTATCTGGGCTTCAAATATGCGCACCTGGAACGCTTCTGGAAAAAGCGGCAGGAAATCTTCGTCGTCTTTGCGGACGTCGGCGGACTGACCTATGACGCGCCGGTGCGCTACAACGGCATCGAAGTCGGCCGCGTGAAAGCCATGGAGCCGATCCACTTCGACGACAAAAAAATCAACGACCATCTGCGCGTGCTGGTGAAACGCGACATCTATAACCTGCCGTTTCGCGACGACGAGCTCAAGCGGCAGCTTCGCAACCTGGCGCCCTTGGAGCTCGACAAGGAAGTCCGCGACAAATTGAAGAACACGACGATGGTCAAGGTCGGCCTGGAAGTCTTGAGCGAAGGCGATCCGATCCGCTATCGCATCGATGACGAAGTGCGGATTGTGAAATCGATTTTCGGCGACACCGCGATCGAGATGTCTTCAGGCGGCGGACCCGTTCACGACGAGTCGCGCAAGCAATATCTCCTCGGCAATGCCGGTAATTTCTTCACCAACATCATGAAGAGCATGGGCGAAATGAAAGAGATCGTCGACCAGGTGAAGGATGTTTTCCGCGAGAAGGAGAACGAGGCGATCAACAAATTCGAGTCGCGCTTCACGCCGATCAGCGACCGCATCGAAGAGCTGTCGAAGAATGTCTCCAGGCGCATTCCCGTCACGACCGAGAAGTTTTCAAGCACGACGAAGAGCACCAAGGCCGAGCTCGATAAAATCCGCGTGTCGCTCGAAAGCCTTCAGCCGTCCGCCCAGAAAGCCACAAACAGCATCCAAGAAGCACTGAAGGAGATCAAAGCCGATTCCGAGTCGCTCGAAGTTGAATTCACCAGCGTTAAGCAGGAGATCACGAAGGACTACAATGCGACAGCGGCGGCGCTGCAGCAGCCATACGATCAAATCCGGCAAGGCATGAACGAGGCTTCGGGCGATTTTCTCGCCGCGAAGTCTACGGTTGAGCGTGCTCCTGCGCGCATCGACGCCGCGATGGATCCGCTGGGGAGCATTCCGGATCAGAGCGAAGAGGACCTGCAGCGCTTCGCCAGGGCGATTCCAAAGATTATCTACAATTTGAAAATTGCAGGCTACGTCGCGAAGGAAAACAAAGACTTGATGCTCGGCAACCGCGACGTGGGTGAATACGCGTCGCAGTCCGCGCTCGACGTTCACCACCGGCTGGGTTCGATCACGCGCCGGCTGACGTTCGCGGCGGGCGACGCCGTCGACGCGGCGCTGAGCGTTCAGGGCGACATGCTCGCCGATCCCGTCATCGAGCGTGCGCAGGCCGCCGCAAAGTCGATTCAACAACTTCGCGCGCAGATCGAAGAATTGCGCGACATGACCGACCGCATTTTCGTCAAGCCGTGGACCGAGCGCAAACGCGCCTCCTGGTTTGGCGAAGGACCGATTCGCTGGGAATAAACTGGAGCACACGCATGTCCGCCACCGCCGGTTACTCACACTCAGAAGTCAAAACAGGGATCTTCCTGACCTTCTGTCTGATCCTTTTCGTTGCCATGCTTTTCATTTGGGGCGACCTCAGCCGCTACTGGCGAGGCCGGCAGCTCATCTCGGTCGTCTTCGCGTCGGTGACGTCCCTGCGTCCCGATGCGCCCGTGCGCTACAACGGCGTGGAAGTCGGGCGCGTGAAGGAGATCGGCATCCTGCATCTCAAGGACAGCGACATCCAGCGCCTGCCGAAGCCATTCAAGGTTGCCGACCTGGAGAAATTCCCGCTCAGCATTGAAGAAAAAAATGAAATGAAAAAAATGACGGATGACAGGCTTCAGACGGAGATCATCGCGAAGCTGGCCAAGCGCACGATGATCAACCTGACGCTTGAGGTCGTGAACGACAAGGACACGCAGCGTTTCCGTGTCGATGACGACATCAAGATCGTCACCACATTAATGGGAGACACCTCGATCGAAATCGTCTCGGGCACGGGCGACAAGATGCTCACGCCCGACACGCTGGTGCTGGGCCGCTCGGGGGACTTCTTCACGAACCTGGCGAAATCGGTCGAGCAGGTGAAGGAGATTCTGAACACGCTCAGCGAAGTCGTCGGCACCGACGAGCGTGCCAGCGTCCGCAATGCACTGTTGAGACTGGACACGATCACGGCGCAAATCGAGAAAATTCTTGGCGTGGCGGCGACGCGCATCTCACCGACGTGGAACAAAGTGGACGACCTTGCCGACAAGGCCAAATCGAACATCGAGCGCGTGGGCGACGCGGTGGTGGCGGTCAAGCCCGAAGTCGATCACACTCTCAAAGCGGCCACCGATGCGGTGACGGATTTGCGCGAGCGCGTGGGCAGACTTGCGGACAGCGCTCGCGAGGCCGTGGGCGAAGTGCGCACAGAAATCAAGCCCGTCTTCACGGACCTTCAGTACATCACGAATAAAAGCAAAGACGATGTGCCCGCGATGGTGAAGAACGCGAAGGACCTGGCGCTGCGCTTCCAGGCCAGCGCCGGGAAACTTGACGCCGTGCTTGCGACGGGCGGCAAGATGATGCAGGAGACTTACCCGGACATCCGGCGGCTGGTGCTGGCGCTGCGCTATGGCGCGGAGAATTTCGAAGAGGGGACCAACCTCGTGAAGCGCAAGCCGTGGCTGATTTACAATGCGGCGAAGGAAGACCCGGCGGTGGCGAACGCCCAGCGCGCGGCGCGCGATCTCGACATCGCCACGCGCCGTTTCTCCGAGCTCAGCACGGAACTCCAGGCCGTGCGCCGCAACCTGGACCGCGCGCCGAAGGAAAAACTCGACCGCATCGATTTCATTCTACAGGAGCTGAATGTGCTTTCCGAGACGCTCAAATACAGCGGGGATGCCACGCGCCGGGATGTGCTGCCGATGTTCGAAAGGAAAAAAGGCGGCTTTATTCCTGTGCCCGAGGAGCCGGACCCGGTGTTAAAAAATTTAAAGCCCGATGGTGACACGAAGTAATTGTGGGCTAGACTGCCAACGTCCCTTTGGCGCTTCGACCTTCAACGCTGCTTTTTTCGACAGGTGAAGGATATGACAATTTTCTACCGGATGATGTTTCCTCTGACCGCCATCGGCGCCGTGCTGCTGGTTTCGGCTGGAGGAATGCGGAACGAAGCCGGCGGCACGAGCGCCCCGCGCCGCGTTGAGCCCGCTGCCGCGCCCGTATTAATGGTGGCGCGCTCGTTGAAGACGTGCTGCGAAACGATGCCGTCGCGCGGCTCGGCGCTCAGCAAGCCGCTCTACAACATCAAATTTTCCGGGCACAACGTCGCGGGCGTGGACTACGACGCCGGCGGGCAGTTGATCGACGTCACCTGCACTTTCGAAGATCTGGACAACGAACGCCCCGTGGTCGGCATGAGCACATTCGGAATTCTGCGCCGCATTCAGACGGATTCCGGATCGGTGATGGACGGCAGCGACAATTTCGGCGTGATCAGCCCCGGCATCCAGTCGTTCAAGGACGCGCAGTTCCAGGTGCGCGCGAAAATTCCGCTGCAGACGAACACGGTGATTATGCTCAACGGCGCGCTGACAGTGATGCGGGCTTGCGAGCGCGCGACGCTGACGTGGCGCGAGCCGTTCGATACTCAATTAAACGTGCTTAAAAAAAGCTGTCGCTTCGAGATCGCGCTCACCAAGGCTGAAAGGAACGGCGACACGTTCGTCGTCGAGTGGAGCGTGAAGCCCGACCCGCAGGCAAACATCGATGAAGAGCTCTGGCAGCGCCGGCAATTGAAATCGTCGCTCACTTTTTCTGACAAGAGCAGTGCCGTCGCGGAGGCGGGGACTGAAACGCCCTATGTCATCCGGCGGGTGTTCAGGCACAACAAAAAATTTGCCACCTCGGTGGATTTGTCATTTATCTCGGATTTGCAGCTTCAGAACCTGCCCTTCACGCTGACCAATATTGTGCTTGATGGATCGGGACAGAAGAAGGATGCGACCAACTCGGGTTTGCCGTTCTAAAAAAGACCTTCACGCAAAGACGCAAAGTTTCTTAAAGATAGAACGCAAAGAAATTATCCGCGGTTTTTCATTTCACCACCCAGTACGGCATGTTGGGTTTTTCCTTCGCTTCGGGCGAGTAGGCGAGCTTCTCCAGGTTTGCGGCCAGCCATTCGTTCAATTTGCGCTTCCACTCCTTGAGCTTCTCGGCTGAATTCTCCGCAACCGGAGCGGGCGGGGTGTCGAATTGATGTCCGAGCAGCTCGTCGTAGGCCACGCTCAACAATTCGCAGCCCCGCGCATCCGCCTTGTCGGCTTCATCGAACAAATGTTGCAGCGCGCTCTTTTCGCCCATGCGTGCGAGCATCATGTTTGCGGTTTGCCGGACGATGAAGTCGCTGCTTGCCGCGAAAGTCTCGAGCAGCTTGGGATCGATGTCGCGCCCGCGCGTATTGAGCGCGGTGAGCAGCGAGAACTCGAGGTAGGCGTGGCGCTCCTTCCAGGCTGAAATTTTCTCGCAGGCGAGGCGCACGTTCGCGGCCTTCGCGGTGATCACGCGCTCGGTGAGGTCGCTGGCGTCGCGCGCGGCGCGGGGAAACTGCGCATTGAATTCGCGCATGAAATCCTGAAGCCCGGCGGCATCATCGGGCGCGATGCGAGCCAGGCGCGTGACGTCGGCCTTCACAGCGCTCAGCCGCCAGGCGGCGGCGACGATCGCTTCGGCCTGGGGGTCGAGTCCCATCGCCTTGATCTCTGGCGGCACCACGCCTTCCAAATCGGGCGTCTGGGCGGCGGACGGCGGGGGTTTCTTGATTTCAGTTTCTTCGAGCGGCTTCGCGGTGCCCACGATCACGCTCAGCGCGAGCTCGCGCACTTCGGCGTACTCCGGCCGCGTCGCCCAATGCTTGTACACTCTCCGCATCTCGCGCTGTTTCTCCGGCGGACCCTCGCGCGCTTCTTCGCTGAAGGCAAACCCGATCCCCGCACCTTGAAGCGGCGCGCGCTCGACCGCCAGCGAGGCAACGACTTTGTCCGGGTCCCCCTTGCCCGATCCCGGCCGCGCGACTGTGAATGTCCAGGCGTTGGGCGCTTCGCCGCGCTCGTCGAAGGTCTCCCAGCACCCCGCGCGGACGTCTTCCAGGAAAAAATGTTCCCGCACAAAACCGAGCGCGGCGGTGGCGCTTGGCGATTTCCCGCCTGAGCGAATTTCGCGCAGGCGGTCAATGGCGAGCTCGGCGGCGTCGAATTGTTTCAGCGCCGAGAGCGCCATGACGCGGTGGCGCACAATATTCCATTCGGCGTCGGTGCCGCGCGGTGCGAGTTCCGCGACCTGGTCCCAGTATTTGAGCGCCTGCTTCGGCAGCCGCGCCCAGTAAGCCGCCAATCCGCAGAGAAAACGCGTGTCACGGTCGCCGGCATTTTTCACGAGAGCCTTTTCGAATTCAGCCAGCGAATCTTTGAATTTGCCCTGATCGAAAAGCTTCCGGCCTTTCTTGACCGGGTCTTCGTCAACGGGCTTGACTTCAACGGCCGACGCGCTGCGCGCGAAGGCCAGAGCGATCAGCACGGCGGCGGCGCAGCGGTAATAAGAAGAGGCGTTCATTTGGGCGGTATCGGTCCCGGTTTGTCCGGCTCGGGCGCGCGCTCGCCGGCGGGCCCGGTGGTCTCCGGAATGACGATGGCGAGGTAATCCGGCGGCAGCGGCTTGGTCGCAAGCGGCTCGCGTTTTCCCAGCAGGCACTCCATGGTGAAGTCGCGCGTCCAGCGATAATCGCGGCCTTCGCTGCCGACGTGCCATATATTCAACCACCCGCGGTTCGCCTCGGTCAGGCAAAACAGCCGCTTTCCTTCCGCGTCGTGAAACGGCGTCGCTTCGAGCACAAATGTGCTGACTGTGGATTTGGTTTTGTCCTCGAGTTTGAAGAGCCACAGGCGGCCGTGCTTTTTGGGCTCGAAGAATTCGTAGCCGATCAGATGCATCGTGCCCATCGGAATGTAATCGCGCGTTAGCCCTTCATACTGCTTGAGGAGTGTCGGGTCGGTCGTCTGCCTGCGGATGTTTTCGAGCTTCTCGCGATAGATGCGCACGCGCTCGTCGTATCCGAGGCGTTCGTAGCATTGAATCAGTTTGCGGATGATGAACCAGTCTTTCGGACCAGCCTTGTGGAGGATTTCAAAATGGTCGGCGGCCTTCTGATATTGTCCGGAATCGTACGCCGACATCGCCGCATTCAGGCGCGTCGAAACAAATTCCGGGTGGCGGCCGAGGATGGTTTCATAACGCACCATCGCCTCATGGTAATGCCCCTCATCGTCGAGCTTGCGGGCCTCCTGGAAGATCGCTTCAAGCTCGGCGCGCTCGCGGGGTTTGAGCGCGCTCATTTCTTCGACGCAGCCGCTGGTGAGTAACAGCAGCGCTGCGGCCAGTGAATGGGTGAAGTTGCGGAGCATGGCTGCATTTTAACGCTTTTCAAGCGTGCGTGAAAGTGTACTGTTTCAGTCTGAATGATCCGCCTCGCCACCTCCGCCGACCTTGATGCCATCAACGCGATCTACAACCATTATGTTGAGAACAGTACGTGTACGTATCAAACGCAGCCCAGCACGGAGGCGGAGCGGGCCGCGTGGTTTGGCGTCCATGGCGAGAAGCATCCGGTGACTGTGTACGAGTCGGACGGCGAGGTGATCGGCTGGGCTTCGCTGTCGAAATTTCATGGGCGCTCGGCGTACGGCCGCACGGTTGAGAACTCGATTTATGTGCGGAATGAGACGCGGCATAAGGGGATCGGCAGCGCGCTGCTCGCCGACTTGATCGAGCGCGCGCGCACGCTCGGCCACCATACCATTGTTGCGCTGATCTCGGCGGACCAGGCGGCCAGCATCGCACTGCACCGCAAATTCGGATTCGCTGAAGCGGGCCGGTTGAAGGAGGTGGGCAATAAATTTGACCGCTGGCTCGATGTCATTTATATGCAGCTGATGTTAAACGGTAGCGGTCGCATGGCTTCGCGGATTGAAAAACTGATTGAGCGACTGGGCGCGGGCGAGATGCTGCTGGGCGACGGCGCGTGGGGGACGCAGCTTCAGCGGCTGGGCCTGGAGTTCGGCGCGTGTCCGGAAGAGTGGAATGTCACGCATCCCGACGATGTCCGCGGGATTGCGCGCGAGTACCTCGAAGCGGGCGCGGATTTTTGCCTCACCAACACATTCGGTGCGAATCGATTCCGGCTGACGCGGCACGGCTTTGCTTCGAGGCTCAATGAATTCAACGCGGCGGGTGTGAAACTTTCGCGTGAAGCGGCGGAGCCGTTTGACGCGGTGGTTGCGGCGAGCGTCGGGCCGACGGGTGAATTTGTGCAGCCAGAAGGCATGCTCAGCCGCGCCGAGATGCTCGGTGCTTTTACAGAGCAAATCGCAGTTCTCAAGGACGCGGGCGCGGATGCGATCTGCATCGAGACGATGTACGTGCCGGAAGAAGCGGCGCTGGCGGTCGAAGCGGCGAAGAAGGCGGGCCTGTTCTGCATGGCCTGCATCACCTTCGATTCGACGCCGAATGGATTCCGCACGATGCTGGGCGCAAATATTCAAGATTCTGTGATCGCGCTTGAGAATGCCGGCGCGGATGTTATTGGAAGCAACTGCGGAAACGGCATGGAGCAGATGGTTCAAGTCGCGAAGGAAATGCGCGCGCTCACAAAAAAGCCGATCATGATCAAGGCCAATGCGGGCATTCCGGAACTTGTGAAGGGCAAGACTGTGTACAACGAGGGTCCGGGCGCGATGGCGCGATGGCTTGCGGAACTGAAGGCCGCCGGAGTTTCCATTGTCGGCGGCTGCTGCGGCACGACGCCCGAGCACATCCGCCGTTTCCGCGCCGAGATCGATTCGTTTCAAACACGTGCCGTTTCAATCGACAAAGAAACACTTTGAGAATCCAGGATGAAAGCCACCGCCTCGCCGAAGTCGAAGCCCCAGCCGCAGAGTTGCGGCGATGCCAATTGCAACCACGATCACCCACGCGGCGGGCTGGAGGTCGGCATCCGCCTTTACAAGCCGGAGGACTATCGGGAGCTGAAAGAAGTCTGGAAGCTCGGCGAGATTTCATGCGACGACACGGACAGCGCGCGGTCGCTGAAAGAAAACGCCGAGAAGCGCAAGCACAGCTACAGGATTTTTGTTGCGGAGGCCAAGACGCTCGATGCTGCCGGAAGACCCACGGGAAAGCCGCGTGTGGTGGCGGGGGTCATCTGCACTTTCGACGGCAAGCGCGTGTGCATTTATCACTTCGCGGTGCATCCGGAATTTCGCGGGCTGGGGCTTGCCACGGCGCTGCTCGAAACCTGCGAGCATCAGGCGAAATTGTGGGGCGCGCGACACATGCGGCTGATGTCGCGCACGGATGCTTCGCGGGATGCGGCGCGACGGCTTTATCTGAAGAACGGCTGGGAGGCGAGCAAGAATTTGTGTCAGTTCAGCAAGACGATTGATGTGACTTAAAAATTAAAAATGAAAATTAAAATGTGGAGAGCAATTTAGCCCGAAAAATCGTTCGGAGTAGAGCGACTGTGCTCCGAGCAACGGCCGGCTCGGAACCGCCGCAGCCATTAGACTGCGCAGCACGGCGGCCGGTGGCGCAAAGTTTTCCTAAACCGCCGGTGCGAGCTCGCGCTCGGGGTTCTCGCACAATTTATTGAGGACCGCGGCGAGCTCTGTGGAACTCACCGGCTTGAGCACGCAGTCGTCAAAGCCAATCTGATTCGCCGCCGGTTTACGGGGTGCCACACGGGACACACCGACCACCGCCGAGCCGTCCAGTTCATGGTGGCTTCGGATGCGGCGAACAATCTCAAATCCGTCGAGGCCGGGCGTCTCAACGTCGGAGATGATCACCCGAGGTTTCACGCGCAAGGCCAGCAACATTCCATTAAATCCATCGCAGGCCAGCAAGGGCTCGTAGCCCATTTTGAAGCAAAGTGACACGATTTCGTGCGCGGTGGCGGGATTCTCTTCAATCACCAGAACCTGTTCTCGTTTCATCGTTCGCTCCTCTCATTGCTGTCTTCGACCGATAATTTAGACCGCAACGACTGTGCCATAGATTCGTGCCAAATCGGCGAAAAAGGCATATCTATATCTTCGACATCCCTCCGGAATTCTTCAGCCTTGCGCCCATATAGGGAACGATTAGAGTGAGCCCATCTTGCGCAGGTGCGCGGGAATTTCTTTTTCATTGTTGTTGCAAAGAGGACGGCGGGCAGCAATGTCTTCGCCGCGCGAAGAATGTCAGTTGGCAGCGTCAAAGACCTGACAAAGGGCGGCAGCGACGATCCCGCGGTCGTCTCCGTGGCGGCGCGTGCGCTGGATTTTGTCAGGGACGGTGCACGTGTGGGATTGGGGTCCGGCCGCGCGTCGCACGTGTTCATCCGAAAGTTGGGTGAACGTGTGCAAAACGGGCTGATCGCCGAGGGCGTGCCGACGTCGAATTCGTCGGAGAAGTTGGCGCGCGACGTGGGCATTCCGCTGATTGAACTGCGCGAAGATGTCGAGCTTGATTTGATCGTGGACGGCGCGGATGAGGTTTCGCCGGAGCTTGACCTGGTGAAGGGCTGGGGCGGTGCACTGGTGCGCGAGCGGATTGTGGCGAGCGCCGCCAAGCGTCAGATCATTCTGGTCGGGCCGGAGAAACTGGTGCAGCGTGTTGGCGCGCGCGGGCGGATTCCGGTGGAAGTGATTCCGCTGGCGGTGGGTGTGGTCGCGCGGCATTTGAAATTACTGGGGCTTGAGCCGACATTGCGCCTGGCAGATGGAAAGCCGTTCATCAGCGACAATGGAAATTTGACGCTCGATTGCGCGCCGCACAATCCGATTGCCGATGGCAAAGCCGCGCGGGAACTTGAGGCGAAGGTGCTGGCGCTTGCCGGAGTTGTCGACACCGGGATGTTTCTGGGCACCTGTGAGCGCGTTCTGGTCGGCCAAGCCGACGGAACAATCAAAGAACTTGTGCGCGCGTAGTGTATTCACAGAGCCGCCCCCTATGTCCAGAGCCGCGCACGCCAGTAAGCGGCCAACCAAGGAACCCTCGATGCAGCTCCGTTTTCTTTGTGCCATTTTTTTAACGACGTTGTTCGCCTTCTGCGGTGAAGCTCCCAGGCCCGCGCCGCCCAAAAACGAAACGCCCAAGCCGCCTCCTCCGAAAAAAATTCCGGGCGACAAGAAGGCCGTCGAGATGGACTACGGTCCGGCGATGGCGATCACGGTTGGCGTGACGAAAGAGAACATTGCGTACAAGGGGATTGTGATTCCGCTCAACAAGGAGAAGACGCTAAATGTGCTGTTCGATACGGAATTGCTGCGCGTCGCGGCGGTGTGGAAGGATGGATTTCTGAACTGGGCGAGCCGCGTTTATGCGGACAACAACAATGATTATTGCACGGTGAAGGGGGAGGTGTTGTTTTCGACGTCGGCGCTGCCCGGATGGTCGAAGAATGGTGAACGAGCGGATCCGCGCAAACCGCGTGACGGACCGTTGCCGAGGGAATGGGCAAAGTACAATGGTCTGTATTTGAACGGCGAGAAAGTTGTCTTGTCCTACAGTGTTGGCGGCGTTCAAGTACGAGAGCTATTTGCGTTGCAAGGCAGTGCCGTGATGCGGCTCATGGAAGTTGAGGCATCCAAAGCTCCGATGGAATTGTTCGTGACGGAAATTGGAACTGGAAACATTGAAAACAACTGCCCTGGCGCGACGTGGGATGAAAAGCGCCATTACTTGAAGATTCCGCCGCACGATACGGCAATTCAGTTTGGGGTTGAGTATGGTGAGAGGAGCGGTGCCGTCGAAAAAGTCACCTCGATTGAAGCTCTCACACATGGCGGTTCCGCACGTTGGCCACAAATCTCGGAAACCAAAGGCATCCCCTCCGCCACCGAGGATGTCGCGTACGTCATCGACAATCTCACCGCGCCCGACGACAACCCCTACAAATCATGGATGCGTTTCACCGGCCTCGATTTTTTTCAGGACGGGCGTGCGGCGCTCTCGACTTGGAATGGCGACGTGTGGGTTGTCTCCGGCATCGATGCGAAAATGGACTCGCTCAAGTGGAAACGCTTCGCGACGGGGCTCAACAATCCAATGGGGGTGAAGATCATCGACGGCTTTGTGCACACGGTCGGGCGCGATCAGATCACGAAGCTGCATGATTTGAACAACGACGGTGAGGCGGATTTTTACGAGAACATCAACAACGACTGTTTTCTCACGACGAATTTTCACGAGATGTGTTTCGATTTGCAGACGGATAAAGAAGGGAATTTTTATTACACGAAGGGGTCGTCGATCTGGGCGGGCGAGCAGCGTCCGACTGCGCACACGGGTACGTTCATTAAAGTTTCGAAAGACGGTTCGCAATTCGAAGTGCTCTGCCGCGGCCTGCGCGCGCCGAATGGGATCGGCGTCGGGCCGAATGGCGAATTGACGTGCAGCGACAACCAGGGGAATTGGATTCCCGCGTGCCCGATCAATCTTGTGAAGAAAGATGCGTACTACGGCTGGGTGGGGCAGGGGCAGAAGGCGGAGGAATTCAAGACGCCGGACAAGCCGCTGTGCTGGATTCCGTACAGCATGGACAAATCGACGAGCGGTCAGATTTGGGCGGACGCGGCGAATACAAAATGGGGGCCGTTCGCGGGGCGGATGCTGGTGACGTCGTACGACTGCTGGCTGCTGACGTGTTTCATTGACCGCATCGACGGCGATGCGCAGGGCGGCGTGGTGAAATTCCCGCTGAAGTTTGCGAGCGGGATGATGCGGCCGCGCTTCAATCCGGCGGATGGACAACTCTACATCGCGGGCCTGAAAGGGTGGTCGAGCAGCGCGGCGCGTGATTGCCAGTTCGCGCGCGTGCGCTACACGGGCAAGCCGGTGTGCATGCCGCTTGAGGCGCATTTGACGAAGACTGGATTTGAGGTGCTCTTCAGCGACAAACTCGACGCGGCGAGCGCGACGGACAAGCAACTCGTCAGCGCGGAGTGGTTCAACATCGTTCGGACGAGCGGATATGGCTCGCCGGATTTTTCAGTCAGCGACCCGAAAAAGAAAGGCCGAGAGCAGCTTGAAATCGGCGAGCTGAAATTGAAAGAGGACGGGAAGACGCTGGTGGTTTCAATTGCGAATTTGAAGCCGGTGACGAATTTGGTTTTGAAATTCAATGTGAAATCGGCGGCGGGTGCGGCGGTGAAATATGAATTGGCGTACACGATCAACCGAATGCCGTGACGGAGGGTAAATCAGAGCCGCGAGGCCAGTACGCTGACTGGCGTGCGCGGCTCTGGGTTATCGCCGCCGCACATGTAACATCACCGGCCGCGATGTTTGTTTACCTGCCTGATTTTCAATCGCGTGACATAGGCGATCGGTTTCGGGCACCCAGCGCTCGCAGGCGAAGAAGATTTTGCGCTCGCTGAGGCCCTTCTCAAGCAGCACGCCGCTGAGGCCGATGTCGTCGACGATCACGCCGTGCGGGAGGTTGTTGACGGCGAACGTGATCAATTCCTCGTGGCCTTTGCGTTTGACTTTCAGCCAGAAGGGCGCGCGGTCGCCGGCGTAGATCGTGATCTCATGAGGTGTGTTTGAGTCTTCATGCTGCTTGATCACGTCCGCGGACAGCTGCGGGTCGGGCTCCAACTTCACCCACAACTTCGGCGCGGTGTCGATCTTCAATTTGCCTGGACTCTTCACGTCTTTCGTGACCGTCTGGCCGTTCAACGTCGCGCTCGCCGTAAGTTTCAGCGCCGCGTTGCCTGCGTCCGTCGGCTGCGCAGCGCCCGGCGTCGCGAAGAATGTGCCGAACGCTTCGAGGTGACCGGCTTGGATTGCGACGGGGCTTGAGACGATGATACCCGGCGGCGGGTTTTGAATCTCGACGCGGATTTCGCCGTCGAAGCCGTCGATGCGGTCGGCGGTGAGTTTGAATTCGCGGCCGCTGCCGGCGTTGATGCCGAGATTTTCCATGCTCGCGCTGACGCTGAAATCGGGTTTGGGGTCGCGGACGCTGAGGTGATACGCGAAGTTTTCGCCGCCGGCGCCGCGCGTGTCGGTGACGCGCACGAGAAAGGCGCCGGCCATCGGCGCGGTGAAGTCGACGCGTGAGTCGGCGCCTTTGCGGCGCTCCGCGTCGTCATCGTTCTCGAAATGTATTTTGAAAACGGGCAGGCCGTTGGGGCTTAAGACGGTGCTCGGGCCGTGCGGCTCGACGATGTACGCGGGCTGCTCGTTGGGATGGGTCGTGGCACTGGTGTCGAAGTAAGTGCGGCGCGAACCGCCGGCGCTTTTGTAGAACAGCAGATCGGAATCGGGGCCCTGCGGGGCGCGGAAAAGGCGCACGACTTCGCCCTGCAGGTAGACGTAGTTGTCGAGCTCCATCTCCTCCCAATTTTTTAGGCGGCAACCTGTTTGGACGGAATCAATGCCGCGGAAATTGATGTACGAATCGCGGACGGCGCGCAATTGCAAGCGCGGGATCGGGCGGCCTTTGGCGTCGAGGATTTCAATCTTCGTGTCGGCGGGGGAGCCGCGCTGCGCGGCGGATGTTTCGACGATCCAGCGTTCGCCCGCGGGGGATTCGAAGCGGAAATAATCGGCGTCGCCTGCGGCGCCGAGGCGGCCATTGGCGCCTCCGGGCACGCTGATGGCGTTTGCCTGGGCGGGGGAGTCGTTGGGTTCGGTTTCGAGAATCTGCGGTGCGTCGATGACGAGGGCCTTGAGTGCGCTGCGCGTGTGGACGTGCGGAATGCCGAGCGCGAGCGCTGCTTCGCCGGGCTCGCCCGCTTTCACTTTCACTGCGGGGTTCGCGGGCAGGTTGAAGCCGCGCAGCTGGATTTCTGTTTCCGCTCGGGCGGGAATAGCGAGCGGAAAAAATCCGGTCACGCAAGGCAGCTCGCCGATGCTCAGGCGATAAAAATGGTCCTTCGTACCGGCGAGTAGCGCCTCACTGACGCGCACGGCGTACCGGCCGTCGGCGGGGATCGTGAAGGCGAGCAGCGGGTCGGGTCGGGCGCTTTCCAGGGCAGCGGGGAGTTCGCTTCCCTTTTCATCGAGCAGCGCGACTTTTACCGCGGCTTTCGATTTCAGCGCGGCGCTCGCGACGTCGACGACGAGCGTTTGATCTTTTTTTGCTTCGATGTTGAAACCGTCGAGGTCGCCGGGTTTGTTGAACTCCCCCCAGTACGAAGCAGGAAGCGTGACGGCTGGTTGTGCGAACAGGTCCTGCGTGAGCGCGGCGTTCATCGCGGATTCGGATTCGAAGATTTGCGGCAGATCGTCGAGGTAGAGCGGAAGCTTCGCGCTCTCGCCGGCGGCATTGACGACGGAAATCTCGGCGCTCGCGGCGGCGATCTCTTTTGGAATGTCGAGGGAGATGTGCGCTTCGGTGGCGCTGCCGCCGGAAAGTAGCGCGGCTTTGATTTTCATGTCGCTGACTTTCACTTCGGTGAGGTTGAACAAGTCTTTCCCGGTGAGCTTGATTTTCGACGCCACGCCGCGCTGCGCGCCGCGCGGGATCAGCGCGGACAACTCGGGCTTCAGGACTTTGCCCGTCGCGGCTTCGTAGAGCGTGAATGAGCCGTCGAGGCGTCCGGCGAGGAGCGCGCGGCCGTCTGGCGAGAGGGCGAGGCCGGTCGTCCAATCGGGCTGGGCTTCGAAGACCGTTTTGGGCTCGATTTTTTCGGTGCTCCACGATTTCAATGTGCGGTCGTCGGCGCTCGAAAAAATTGTTTTGCCATCGGGCGAAAGAGCGAGGCGGATGATTGCGCCGTCGTGGGCGAAGACGGCGTCCTGCATCGGGTTGGTGCCTTCGGCGGCGGAGTCGCTAAGCTTGAAGCGGCGGATGCGGTTGTCTGCGCCGCCGGCGAAAAGAATTTTTCCGTCGGTGCTGAAGGCAAGGGCGTACTGCTCTTTGAGCGGTTGGGAAAAAGTGTCGAGGCGCGTGCCGGCGGTTACGTCCCAGAGTTTCAACGTGCGGTCGCCACTGGCGCTGGCCAGAACTTTTCCGTTCGCGCGAAACGCGAGCGCATAGACGGCGCCGTTGTGGCCGGTGAGCGTGCGCAGTTCGTTGGGCGCGGCCGGATCGCTGATGTCGAAGAGCTTGATCTTTTGATCGTAGCTGCCGGTCGCGAGCGTTTTGCCGTCGGGGGAAATCGCGACGGCGTAGAGCGCATCGGCATGCGCGGTGGTGGTGCTCAGCAGTTTTCCATCGGCGGGATTCCAGAGCTTTATTTCCCCCGCCA
>JADMIO011235781.1_pt1 | contig 54725 bp, 53 predicted proteins | sample 8958161 | NCBI WGS metagenome assembly JADMIO01 (sample SAMN16585339, study PRJNA669376) | soil metagenome | isolation source: Crop rotation soil | place: USA: Cullars Rotation, Alabama | collected 2011
CCTCGGCCTTGACCGCCGGGTCCTCGAAGACCGCCTCGACGACGAGGTCGCAGCCGGAGAGGGCGGCATAATCGGGCGTTGCTGCGACGCGGGCGAGGGTTGCGTCGCGCTTTTCGGGTGTGGTTTTCTTCCGCTTCACGCCGTCGTCGAGGTACGCCTGCACATTCGCCCTGCCCTTGTCGGCGGCGGTCTGGTCGCGGTCGATCAGCACCACCTCGATGCCGGCGCTGGCGGCGACTGTCGCGATGCCGGCGCCCATCATGCCGGCGCCGAGGACGCCCAGCTTCTTCACGCTCTGGTCCGGGAGGTCGGGGCGGGACGCGCCCTTTTCGAGCGCTTGCTTGGAGAGGAAGACGGTGCGGATCATCGCCGAGGACGAGGGGTTCATCAGGACGTTGGTGAACCAGCGGGCCTCGATCCTGAGCGCGGTGTCGAAGGGGACGAGGGCGCCCTCGTAGATGGCGGACAGCATCGCCTTCGCCGCGGGATAGGCGCCCTGGGTGCGGCCGTTGACCATCGCGGAGGCACCGACGAAGGTCATGAAGCCCTGCGGCGTGTACGGGGCGCCGCCGGGGTACTTGTAGCCCTTGGCGTCCCAGGGCTTGACGATGTCGGCGTCGGTGGCCCGCAACACCCAGGCCTTCGCGGCGGGGAGGAGGTCGGCGGGGGCGACGACCTCGTCGAGCAGGCCGGCGGCCTTGGCGGCGTCGGGGGCCAGCATCTTGCCCTCCAGCAGCAGCGGGGCGGCGGGCATCAGGCCCAGCATGCGGGTGAGGCGCGTGGTGCCTCCGGCGCCGGGGAAGATGCCGAGGAGGATTTCCGGCAGGCCGATGCGGGCCCTGGGGGTGTCGGCCATGAAGCGGCGGTGGCAGGCGAGCGCGATCTCGGTGCCGATGCCTGCGGCGAGCCCGGGAAGGGCGCAGGCGACGGGCTTGCCGCCCTTGAGCGTCTTGGGGTCCATGCCGGCGCGTTCGATCTTCCGCAGCAGCCGATGCATGCCCATGATGCCGTCGAAGAGGCCGCGGGCGGGGTCGGCGCCGGCGCTCTCCTTCATCTTCGCCAGGACGTTCAGGTCCATGCCGCCGGCGAAGTCGGGCTTGCCGGACGTGATGACGATGCCCCGGACCGCCGGGTCGGCGAGCGCCTGGTCGATGGCCGCGTCGAGATCGCGGATGCCTTCGTCGGTCAGCACGTTCATCGAGCGGCCGGGCAGGTCCCAGGTGATCGTGGCGACGCCGTCGGCATCGGTCGCAGAGGTGAAGATCGCCATCAGCGGGGTCCGTTCCAGGGGGTGCCGTCCTTGTAGGTGAGGCGCGACTGGCCGTCCTTCACTTCCAGCATCAGGTCGACGTCGGAATAGGTCGCGACCTCGTGCGGCGCCTTGCTGCCGACGACGAGGAAGCGCGCCTCGCGATCCGTGCGGTTCAGGAAGCAGTGGCCATTGGTGTCGCCGGCCTTCCAGGCGGCGCAGTCGCCTGGGCGCATGACGTACTCGCCCTCGTCCTGGACGAGGACCAGCTCGCCCTCGGTGACCATGACGAACTCGTCCTCGGCCTTGTGCCAGTGGCGGAGCGAGGAGCGGGCGCCGGGCTCGAGGATGACGAGATTGGCGCCGAACTGGGTGAGGCCTGCGGCCTGGCCGAAGCGCAGCGAGGAGCGGCCGGCCATCTGCGAGGCGTAGGGCTCGGGGTAGATGGAGTCGGTCTTCAGCGGGGCCTTGGAGAGATCGACGACGCCCATGGCACTTGCCTCCAGCAGGGATTGTCCGGCTCACCAGCTTAGGAGCGCGCGGCCCGTTCCATCAAACCAAGGTTGGTGATCGCCCGCATCACACCCTTTCGATGATGGTGGCCGCGCCCATGCCGCTCGCCACGCAGAGGGTGGCGAGGGCCGTTGCCTTGCCGCTGCGCTCGAGCTCGTCGAGGGCGGTGCCGAGGATCATCGCCCCGGTGGCGCCGAGCGGGTGGCCGAGGGCGATGGCGCCGCCGTTGACGTTGACGCGCGCCGGGTCGGCGTCGAAAGCCTGCAGGAAGCGCAGCACGACGGCGGAGAAGGCCTCGTTGATCTCGATGAGGTCGAGGTCGGCGATCGTCATGCCGGTCGCGCGCAGGATCTTCTCGGTGGCGGGAATCGGGCCAGTCAGCATGATCGTGGGGTCCGATCCGACCTTGGCGGTGGCGCGGATGCGGGCGCGCGCCTTCAGGCCGCGGCGCTCGCCGAAGGCCTTCGAGCCGATCAGCACAGCGGCGGCGCCGTCGACGATCCCCGAGGAGTTGCCGGCGTGGTGGATGTGGTTGATCCTTTCGAGGTGGGGGTATTTCAGGATCGCGACCGCATCGAAGCCGGGCATGGTCTCGCCCATGTCCTTGAAGGCGGGCTTGAGCGCGCCGAGCGACTGCATGTCGGTGCCGGGGCGCATGTGCTCGTCGCGGGCGAGGATCTCCAGGCCGTTGATGTCGGTGACGGGGACGATGGAGTTCGCGAAGCGGCCTTCGGCCCAGGCGGCGGCGGCCCGGCGCTGGCTCTCGACGGCGTAGGCGTCGACGTCGTCGCGGGTGAAGCCGAACTCGGTGGCGATGATGTCGGCGGAGATGCCCTGCGGCACGAAGTAGCTGGCGAGGGCGAGCGATGGGTCGACGGCGATGGCGGCGCCGTCGGAGCCCATGGCGACGCGGCTCATCATCTCGACGCCACCCGCGACATACCCGTCGCCGGCGCCGGCCGCGACCTGGTTGGCGGCGAGGTTCACCGCCTCGAGGCCGGAGGCGCAGAAGCGGTTGATCGAGAGGCCGGCGACCTGCTCGCCCAGCTTCGAGGCCAGCACGGCGGAACGGGCGAGGCAGCCGCCCTGCTCGCCGATCTGCGTAACGTTGCCCCAGATCACGTCCTCGACGGCGTTCTCGGGAAGACCGTTTCGGTCGGCGAGCGCGTCGAGGGTCTGGGCGGAGAGGCGGAGGGCCGTCACCTCGTGCAGCGCGCCGTCGGGGCGGCCCTTGCCGCGGGGGGTGCGGATCGCGTCGTAGATGAAGGCGTCGGGCATCGCGTCCTCAGCGGCCGGGGATCGGGTGGCCGGGCATCAGGTCGTAGGGGTGCTTCCAGCCGGGGACGGCGGCGATGGAGTCGCGCCAGCGGAGAACGTTCGGGGTCTTCGCGAGGTCGATCGGGAACTCGTCGTCGAAGAAGAGGTAGCCGATGCAGGAGAGGTCGGCGGTGGTCATCCGGTCCCCGAGGATGAACGGGCGGTCAGTGAGGTGGCGGTCGAGGATGGCGAGGGAGTTGCGCGAGCGGCCTTCGAGGAAGGCGATCACGCCCGCGTCGCGCTTCTCCGCGTCGACGAAGGCCATGAGGAAGCGCCAGGTGGCGATGTAGGAAGTGAACTTGTGATTATCCCAGAGGATCCAGCGAAGGATTTCCAGCCGCTCGGCCTCGGATTTCGGGCCGAAGTCGCGGTAGCGCTGCGACAGGAAGTCGAGGAGCACGCCTGACTGGGTGAGGCGGCGGCCGTCGTGCTCGAGGACCGGGGCCTCGCCCATCTCGTTGATTTCGCGGTACTCAGGGGTGCGCGAGCCGTCGTGGAAATAGTCGACGAAGACCGGCTCCCAGTCGGCACCGGCGAGCTCCATCAGCAGCGCGGCCTTGTAGCAGTTGCCCGACTGGGCGAAGCAGTGCAGGCGGTATTCGCTCACAGCACCCTCCCGATGATTTCCTTCATGATCTCGTTCGTGCCGCCATAGATGCGCTGGACGCGGGCGTCCGTCCACATCTCGGCGACCGGATATTCGAGCATGTAGCCGTAGCCGCCGAAGAGCTGAAGGCATTCGTCGAGGATTTTTCCCTGCAGGTCCGAGAGCCAGAGCTTGTTGGCAGCGGCCTGCTCGGCGGTGAGCGCGCCCTTCAGGTGCTGCGCGATGCAGGCGTCGTTGAAAGCGCGGGCGGCCAGCGCGCTCGCGGTGCATTCGGCGAGGGTGAAGCGGGTGTTCTGGAACTGGAGGATCGGGGCGCCGAAGGCCTGGCGCTCCCTGGCGTAGGCAACCGTGCGCTCGAGGGCGCCCTCGATGGCGCCGAGGGCGCCGCAGCCGATCACCAGGCGCTCTTGCGGGAGCTGCCGCATCATCTGCGCGAAACCCTGGCCTTCGGCTTCGCCGAGGAGCTCGGCCGGCGTGTCGTCGAAGAAGAGCTCGGAGGTATCGGCTAGCTTCATGCCGATCTTGTCGAGCTTGCGGCCGCGGGTGAAGCCCGGGGCATCGTCGGTCTCGACGGCGAGGAGGCTGATGCCCTTTGCGCCGGCAGCGGGGTCGGTCCTGGCGGCGACGAGGATCAGGTTCGCGTGCTGTCCATTGGTGATGAAGATCTTCGAGCCGGTCAGCCGGTGGCGGCCGCCGTCGCGGACGGCGCGGGTCTTGATCGCCTGCAGGTCGGAGCCGGCGGCGGGCTCGGTCATCGCGAGGGCGCCGACGAGCTCGCCCGTCACCATTCTCGGGAGCCAGCGGGATTTCTGCTCGGGCGTGCCGTAGGCGAGGAGATAGTGGGCGACGATCGGGGTGTGAATGCCGAAGCCCCAGCTCGCAAGGTTGGCGCGGGCCTGCTCGATGAGGACGACGGCATCGTGGCCGAAGTCGCCGCCCGAGCCGCCGTATTCCTCGGGGATCGAGGTGCCGAGCAACCCGGCCTCGCCGGCCTCGCGCCAGGCGGCGCGGTCCATCATGCCCTGGGCGCGCCAGGCGTCCATGCGCGGGACCCAGCGGTCGGCGATGAATGTGCGGACGAGGTCGGCGAGCATGCGGTGCTCGTCGGTCATCCAGGGCGAGGGAAGCGACGGGACGGGCATCAGAAGGCATCCGCGGGAAGCGCCATCAGCGGGGCGGCGCCGGAGCGGATGCGGGCGAGGTGCAGGGCGGTGGCGGGAAGGGCTCTGGCCATGTAGTAGCGGCCGGTGGCGAGCTTGGCCTTCGCGAAGGCGTCGTCGCGGGCGAGGGCGGCCTTGGCCATGCGCGCCCACATCAGGCCGAGGCAGACGTGGCCGAAGAGATGGAGGAAGTCGGTGGCGCCGGCGAGCGCGGCGTCGGGGGTCTTCAGGTTCTGCACGAAGAACTCGGCGGCGGACTGGAGGTCCTTCGAGGCGGACTTCAGGGGGTCGAGGAAGTCGGACTTCAGTCCGGAGTCGGCATCGTTCTCCTTGAGGAAGGCACGGACCAGGGCGAAGAAGGCCATGATCGGCTTGCCGCCGTCCATGCCGAGCTTGCGGGCGACGAGGTCGAGGGCCTGGATGCCGTTGGCGCCCTCGTAGATCATCGCGATGCGGGCGTCGCGGACGAACTGCGACACGCCGGTCTCCTCGATGTAGCCGTGGCCGCCGAAGACCTGCTGGGCCTGGACGCAGGAGTCGAATCCCTTGTCGGTGAGGAAGCCTTTCAGCACCGGGGTGAGGAGCGAGACGAGGGCGAGCGCGTCCTCGTCGCCGGTGCGGGCGTGGGCGTCGATCAGCGTCGCGACCCAGAGGGCGAAGGCGCGGCCGCCCTCGACGAAGGAACGCTGGTCGAGGAGCAGGCGGCGGACGTCGGGATGCACGACGATCGGGTCGGCGGGAGCGCCGGGGTCGGCCGGCGGGATGGCGCGGCCCTGGCGGCGCTCGCGGGCGTAAGCGGCGGCGAGCTGGCAGGCGCCGGCGGCCTGAGCGAGGCCCTGCACCCCGACCTGGACGCGGGCCTCGTTCATCATGGTGAACATGGCCTTCAGGCCGCCGTTCTCGGGGCCGAGCATCCAGCCGGTCGCGCCGTCGTAGTCCATCACGCAGGTCGCGTTGCCGTGGATGCCCATCTTGGCTTCGAGCTTGCCGACCGAGACGGCGTTACGGGCGCCGAGGCTGCCGTCGGGGTTGGGCAGGAACTTCGGGACGATGAAGAGCGAGATGCCGCGGGTGCCGGAGGGCGCGCCCGGGGTGCGGGCGAGGACCAGATGCACGACATTCTCGGCAAGGTCGTGGTCGCCGGCGGAGATGAAGATCTTCTGGCCGGTGATCCGGAGGCTGGCGTCGGCCTGCGGCTCGGCGTGGGTGCGCAGCAGGCCGACGTCGGTGCCGGCGTGCGGCTCGGTCAGGTTCATCGTGCCGGTCCAGGCGCAGGACACGAGCCTCGGCAGGTAGAGCGCCTTCTGCTCGGGGGTCCCATGGGCGTGGATCGCGGAATAGGCGCCGTGGGTCAGGCCCGAGTACATGGCGAACGACATGTTGGCGGCCGACTGCATCTCGCCGGCGGCGGTGTGCAGCACGTAGGGCATGCCCTGGCCGCCGTAGTCCGGGTCGCAGTCGAGGCCGGGCCAGCCGCCGTCGCGCAGGATCGCAAAGGCCTCGCGGAAGCCCGTGGGGGTGCGGACGACGCCGTTCTCGAGCCGGCAGCCCTCGCGGTCGCCGACGGCGTTCAGGGGCGCGAGGACGTCGCGGGAGATCCGGCCGGCTTCCGCGAGGATCGCGGCGGTGGTGTCGCGGTCGAGATCGGCATAGCCGGGGACGGGCGAGGCAGTGACGTCGAGGACGTCGTGCAGCAGGAAGGCGAAGTCGTCAAGGGGCGGGGAGTAGGCGGCCATGGGCGGCTACTCGGCGGCGGCTGCGGCGCCGTGGCGCGCGAGCCAGGCCTCGGCGCGCTTCATCTGCGCGCGCAGGTCGGCGATCGCGTGGCCGAGCTCGGCGCGCTGGGCCTCCATGGCGCGCAGCCGCTCGACCCCGAGGGCCTGGATGCGGGCGACCTGGGTCAGCTGCTGGTCGCCGATATCGTAGAGGTTGAGCGTCTGGCGGATGTCCTCGAGCGAGAATCCGAACCGCTTGCCCTGAAGGATCAGGGTGAGCCGCGCGCGGCACCGGCGGGTGTAAAGCCGCTTCTGGCCCTCGCGCCGCGGGGCGATCAGCTCCTTCGCCTCGTAGAAGCGCAAGGTCCGCGGGGTGACGCCGAACTCGGCGCACATCCGCGCGATGGGGTAGAGCTCGTCGTCCATTCCTCGCCGCTGGAACAGCTTCAGGTTGAGCGGACGATGGCGTCACCTGACGGGAGAAGCAAGGGCGAAAGCTGACGTTCGCGTCAAGGTGACGCGACGTAACGATCGCCGGCCGGCGCCTTGCAACGGCGGACGCTTTGTGGCCATCAGGGGCGATGACCGCGCCCGAGAGCAAGCTCGACCGCGCGCGCCGCTTCGTCGCGGCGCTGCCGCATGCGCGCGACCTGGGGATGCAGGTCGTCGAGGTCGGCGAGGGATGGGCGGTGATGGCGCTCGACTATGACGCGCGCTTCGTGGGCGACCCGGCGACCGGGGTGCTGCACGGGGGCGTAGTCACGGCGCTGCTCGATACGTGCTCGGGGATGAGCGTGATCGCGCATCCCTCGGGGCCGCCGACGACGGCGACGCTCGACCTGCGGATCGACTACATGCGGCCGGCGCCGCCGGGCGAGCGGGTGCATGCGCGGGCCGAGTGCTACCGGATCACCCGGACGGTGGCGTTCATCCGCGGGATCGCCTATGCGGCCGACCCCGAGGATCCGGTGGCGATGGCGGCGGGGGCGTTCACGGCGGACCGGGCCGGATGATGCGGCCGCGGCCCGAGCCCGTGCAGGTGATCAAACAGCGGCGCGACGCGGCGCTGGCGCGGATGGTCGAGGCGGTGCCGTATGCGCGCTACCTCGGGGTGGTGTTCGACCGGCGCGGGGACGAGCTGACGGCGCAGCTCGCCTATGCCGAGAGGCTCGTTGGCAACCCGGTGCTGCCGGCGCTGCACGGCGGGGCGATCGGGGCGTTCCTCGAGATCACGGCGATCATGGAGCTCGCCTGGGCGCAGGTCTGGGAGCGGATCGAGGGCGGCGGCGACGCGGCGGCTTTGATCGAGAGGGGCGAGTTCCCGGCGCTGCCGCGGACGATCGACTTCACCGTCGACTACCTGCGGACCGGGCTGCCGCGCGACGCCTATGCGCGGGGGCGGGTCAACCGGATGGGGCGGCGGTACGCGAGCGTGCACGTCGAGGCCTGGCAGGACAACCGGGCGCGACCGTTCGCGCAGGCCACCGGGCATTTCCTGATGCCATCGCGCGATGACTGACCGGGCGCCCGCGTGCGCGAGGTTGCGCGAGCTCGCGCAGTCAGGTCAATCTATTGATTTAGAAAGATATATGGTTCGCGCATTAACCGGATTTCAACCGCTGCTCGAACCCCTGACAGCGCCCGAAGCGGTCGTTAGGGGAGATGGCGGGCGGAGGGAGCGCGGACGTCGGAGCGCCTTTGCGCTCCGGAGTCGTTCTCCCCAGGCGCGCAAGCGCGCCCGGGGCCCCTGCGCGCCTTTGCGCGCGCCAGCCCACCCCCCCTTCCCCCCCGCCCAAGCTTGGGCGGGGGGAACCTGCCCGATAGGGGGAAGGGAAAGGGGAGAGGCGGCGCATGGCGGGCGTGGCCGTGTTGATGGGGGTGGCCGGCGGGGAGCGGCGCGGGCCGAACGGGCTCGGCGAGCGGTTTGCCGGCCGGGCGTGCAGGGGCGCGCGGCGGCATGATCGCTTCGGTCCCGGTCACGCACCGGCGGGTGCTGGCGATCGCGCTGCCGATCATGGTTTCGAGCGCGACGATCCCGATGCTCGGGGCCGTCGATACCGCGGTCGTCGGGCAGCTCGGGCAGGCGGTGCCGATCGGGGCGGTGGGTCTCGGGGCAGTCATTTTGGCGTCGATCTACTGGGTGTTCGGTTTCCTGCGGATGGGGACTACCGGGCTCGTCGCGCAGGCGCGCGGCGCCGGCGAGGCGGCCGAGACCGGGGCGCTGCTCCTGCGCGGGCTGATGATCGCGGCGGTGGCCGGTGCCGTCTTCGTCGCGCTGCAGGCGCCGTTCTTCTGGGCGGCCTTTCGGATCGCGCCGGCCTCGGCGGAGGTCGAGGCGATGGCGCGGACCTACCTCGGCATCCGCATCTGGGGGGCGCCGGCGGCGATCGCGTCCTATGCGCTCGCCGGCTGGCTGATCGCGCTGGAGCGCGGGCGCAGCGTGCTGGCGCTGCAGTTCTTCACCAATGGGCTGAACGTCATCCTCGACGTTTGGTTCGTGCTCGGGCTCGGCTGGGGCGTCGGCGGGGTCGCCAGCGCGACGCTGATCGCCGAGTGGTCGGGGCTGATCTTCGGGCTCTGGCTCTGCCGCGACGCCTTCGCGGCCTGGGGCGACTGGGGGCGGGTGTTCGACCCGGCCAGGCTGCGGCGGATGGCGCAAGTCAACGGCGACATCCTGGTGCGCTCGGTGATCCTGCAGGCGAGCTTCGCCGGGTTCCTGCTCCTCGGCTCGGGGCTCGGCGACGTCACGCTGGCGGCGAACCAGGTGCTCTGGCAGTTCGTCTCGATCACCGCCTATGCCCTCGACGGCTTCGCTTTTTCCGCCGAGGCGCTGGTCGGCGGCGCCATGGGGGCGCATGACCGCGGCGGGCTGCGGCGGGCGGCGGTGCTGGCCTCCGAGTGGGGCGTCGGCATGTCGCTGCTGCTGGCGGCGGTGTTCTGGTTCGGCGGCCCGCGGCTGATCGACCTGATGGCGACGGCGCCCGACGTGCGGACGGCGGCGCGGAGCTTTCTGCCATGGGCGGCGGCGGCGCCGCTCGTCGGGATCGCGGCCTGGATGCTCGACGGCATCTTCATCGGCGCCACCGAGACCAAGGCGATGCGCAACGCCATGGCGCTGTCGGCGCTGGTGTATGTCGCGGCGGTCGCGATCCTGATGCCGCGGTTCGGCAACCACGGATTGTGGGCGTCGGTGATGATCCTGAACGCGACCCGCGGGGTCACGCTGGCGCTGCGCTACCCCGCACTCGAGGCGCGCGCCGCCTGGGCGGCCTGACGGGCGGGCTTCCTTTCCGCGGCGGGGGCGCGCAGGCGCGAGCCGCGCAACTCGCCGTTCGCCTCGAGGATCGGGTAGGCGACCGAGGTCAGGTGGGCGTTGACCCGCTTGAGGTCGCGCAGCACGTCGAGGTGCAGCGCGCTGGTCTCGATCGTCTCGGGCAGACCGTCGCGGAGGCGGCGGAAGTGGCGCTCGGAGGCTTGCGCCTCCTCGGCGCGCAGCCGGTCCTTCTCGGCGACGAGCTCGCGCGCCATCGCGGTATCGCGCGAGACGAAGACCGCCAGCGCCCGGCGCATCTGCTCGGCGATCAGCGCGTGGAAGACCTCGATTTCGCGCCAGCCGTCGGCCGAGAAGCGCAGGGCCTGCTTCTGCTTCTTGGCGGCGAGGCGCAGCAGGCCCTTGTCGATGATGTCGCCGATGTGCTCGAGGTTGGTGGTGAACTGGACGACCTCGAGCACGCGGGCGCTCTCCTCGGCGGAGAGCTGGGTCTGCATCAGCTTGGCGAGGTAGAGCTTTATCGCTTCCTGGTCGGCGTCGACCTCGTCCTCGAGGCCTTCGAGATCCTTGATCCGGCGGCGGTCGGCGTCGTCGAAGGTCCGGATCGCCTCGCGCAGCATCAGCTCGACCTTGTCGGCGAGGCCGAGGACGGCGCGGGTCGCGGCGTTGAGCGCCAGCGGCGGGCGGTCGAGCAATGACGGGTCGAGGTGGTCGAGGCGCGGGCCGGACGCCTCGGGCGCGGGGTCGGGGACGTAGCGCTCGAGTAGGCGCGCGGCGCGCCCCGTGAGCGGCAGGAAGACGACGGCGAGGCCGAGGTTGAAGAGCGTATGGAAGTGGGCGGCGAGGCGGCCGGGGTCGGCGCCGAGGCCGGAGATCGCGGTGGTGATCGGGCCGAGGGCGGCGAAGACGGCGAGAGCGCCGATGGCGCGGAAGGCGAGATTGCCGAGGATCATCCGGCGGGCGGCGGTCGAGGCGTCGAAGGTCAGGCCGACCGCGACGAGGCCGGCGCCGACGTTGGCGCCGAGGACGAGGGTGAGGGCGAGCGGCAGCGTCACGAGGCCGGCGGTGGTCAGCGAGATCACGAAGAGCACGAAGGCGACGCTGGAATGGATCAGCCAGGTGAAGAGGATGGCGAAGAGGAGGGCCAGGACGGGGTCGTGGCCTAGGCGGCCGAGGACGAGGGCTGTCACCTCGCTGTCGCGGAGGGGGGCGGAGGCCGAGACGATGAGCCCGAGGGCGAGGAGCATGAGCCCGAGGCCGATGATGACGCGTCCGGTCTGCTCGGCGCGGCTCGAGTGGGCGAGGCGGTTCAGGAGGACGCCGGCGATGAGGAAGAGCGGCGCGATGGCGGAGAGGTTGAAGGAGAGGGCCTGGACGGCGAGGGTCGTGCCGAGGTCGGCGCCGAGCATGACGGCGAGGGCGGGCGCGAGGGCGATCATGCCGCGGGCGACGAAGGAGCTCAGGAGCATCGCGACGGCGGTGGCGCTTTGCAGGCCGGTGGCGGCGACCGCACCGGCGGCGGCGGCGCGGATCGGGCCGGCGGAGGCGCGGGCGAGGGCGGCGCTGATCTGGGCGGCGAAGACGCGCAGGATCCCCGACTGGACCATGTGGGTGCCCCAGAGCAGCAGCGCGACGCCGCCGAAGAGGTTGAGGAGGATCGTGTGGCCGGCCATGCGCTGCTCGTTTTCTTCTCAGCCCTGCGGACAATGGATGCCGCCGGGAACTACCAAAGGGTTAATCCGGTCGATGATGGCGCGGTTCGCCGATGCGGCAAGCGGAATGTGACGGAAACGTGACGGATTTGTGACAGAGGCGCCGGGTGTCAGCCTTCGGCGGTGCCGACGGCCTCGGCGACGGAACGGAAGCCGTCGCGAGCGAGGAGGGCGTCGAGGCCTTCGAGGAGGCGGGGAACGAGGCCGAGGCCCTCGTAGGCGAGGGCGGTGTAGAGTTGCAGCGCCGAGGCGCCGGCGCGGATGCGGGCGTAGGCGTCCTCGGGGGTGGCGATGCCGCCGACGCCGATCAGCGGCAGCTTGCCGCCGGTCAGGGCGTGGACGCGGGCGAGGACGGCCTGGGCGCGGTCGCGGAGCGGGCGGCCGGAGAGGCCGCCCGCTTCGCCGGCGTGGCGGTGGGCGAGGTCGCGGGCGAGGGTGGTGTTGGTGGCGACGATGCCGTCGATGCCGGCGGCGAGCGCGGTCTCGACCAGGGCGCTGAGCTCGGGGTCGGTCAGGTCGGGGGCGATCTTGAGGAAGAGGGGGACGGGGCGCGGCAGGGCCGCGTTGGCGGATTTCACGCCGTCGAGGAGGGCGCGGAGGGCGGCCGGGCCCTGCAGGTCGCGCAGGCGCTCGGTGTTGGGCGACGAGACGTTGACGGTGGCGAAGTCGACGTGGGGGCCGGCGTGGGCGAGGACGCGGGCGTAGTCGGCGGCGCGTTCGGGGCTCGCTTTGTTGGCGCCGAGGTTGAGGCCGACGATGGTCGCGGGCGGGCGGGCGGCGAGGCGGGCGGTCACGGCGGCCATGCCGGCGTTGTTGAAGCCGAAGCGGTTGATGACGGCGGCGTGCTCGGGGAGGCGGAAGAGGCGCGGGCGCGGGTTGCCGGGCTGCGGCTCGGGGGTCACGGCGCCGACCTCGAGGAAGCCGAAGCCGGCGCGGGCGAGGGGGGCGAGCGCCTCGGCGTTCTTGTCGAAGCCGGCGGCGAGGCCGAGGGGGTTCGGCAGCGCGAGGCCGGCGAGGCTGGTCGCGAGGCGGGCGGAGGTGATCGGCGGGCGGTCGGGGCCGAGGCCGGCGCGGAGGGCGGCGAGGGCTACCCGGTGGGCGGTCTCGGGGTCGAGGCGATGGAGGAGGGGGAGCGCGAGATCGGCGAGGGTCATTCGAGGCCGTCGGGGGCGACGGGACCGTCGGGGCCGTCGGGGATCGGGCGGGTCCAGCGGACGTCGGCGAGGGCGAGCGGGCGGTAGAGATGCGGGAAGAGGGCGCCGCCGCGCGAGGGCTCCCAGCGGATTTCGGCGGCTTCGGCGTCGACGGCGAGGAGGAGGAGGCCGCGCTCGGCGGCGAACCGGCGGGCGAGGGTGCCCGCGACCTGGGCGGCGGTCGAGAGGTGGACGAAGCCGTCGGCGCGGTCGTCGGGGGAGCCCGCGGTGGTGCCGGCGGCCTGGAGGTCGCGCCATTCGGCGGGGCGGAGAATCTTGTAGACGAGCATGGGCGAGGCTTGGCGGGCGCGGGCGGGACGGTCAAGGGTTTCGACCCGCCGGCAGGATTGCGGCGGGGGCAGCCGCCGGCGGCGCGCCTATTTAGGGCAAGGGGAAGGCGGGGCGGGCGCTTGCGGCTGGCGGCGGGGCCGGGGCAGACGCGGGACGCCGGCGCCCGAGGAGCTCAGGGTCAGCCTTGCGGGGTCATAACCTTGCGGGAGGCGGCGCGGCGGATGCCTAGGCGGCGCTCGCGCCAGAGGATGAAGAGGCCGGCGGCGACGACGAGGGCGGCGCCGAGGAGCATGGGGCCGGTCGGTACCTCGCCGAAGAGGGCGTAGCCGAGGATGAGGGCGAGCAGCATCGAGACGTATTCGAAGGGGGCGATGACGCCGGTTTCCGCGTGCCGGTAGCTCTCGGTCAGGAGCATCTGGCCGACGCCGCCGAGGAGGCCAGCGCCGACGAGGAGCGCCGCTTCGCCGGCGGTGGGGACGACCCAGCCGAAGGGCAGCGTGACGAGGGCGAGGAGCGAGGCCGTCACCGAGAACCAGAAGACGATGGCCGAGGTCGGCTCGGTGTAGATGAGCTTGCGGACGAAGACCTGGGCGAGGGCGGCGAAGACGGCGCCGAGGAGCGCCGCCATGGCGCCGAGCACCTGCAGCTTGGAGGCGGCGTCGACGGTGGTCACGGTCAGGTTCGGGGCGAGCACGATGACGACGCCGGCGAGGCCGACGAAGACGGCGGTCAGGCGGAAGGCGCGCACCTGCTCGCCGAGGAACATCGCGGCGAAGATGACGGTCAGGAGGGGAGCGGCGTAGCCGATGGCCGTCGCCTCGGGGAGCGGCAGCAGGCCGAGGGCGGTGAAGCCGAGGCCCATCGACGAGGCGCCGACGAGGCCGCGCCAGACGTGGCCGAGCGGGTTGCGGGTGTGGAGGCCGTAGCGGAGCCGGCGGGTCATGACGAGGCCGGCGAGGATCACCGGGACGGCGAAGAACGAGCGGAAGAAGACGCGCTCGCCGGGCGGGACGTGCGGCGCCGACGCCTTGATGCAGATCGCCATCAGCGTGAAGACCAGCACGGACAGGATCTTCAGCGCGATCCCGCGGAAGGGGCTCATGGGGGCTCGGATGGGGTTCGGACGCGGCGGGACCGCAGCGGCGGCGACTATGGCGCCGGGGCGGCGGAGATACAAGACGGGTGGCCGAGGCGATCGCCGGGTACGCGGACCTCAGGCCGGAAAATGGCGTGTCAGCAATGGTTAATCCGGAAATGCGGAACGTACAACTTAGGTACATTCCATGCACAACCCGGGTACCGGCTTCTCCGCCTCGCCGGGAAAGTTAACAAGGTTAATGCCCACGCTGCGCGGGGAGGGCTCGCAGGCCGGATCGAGGGGTGCATCGGTCCGCGTCCCGCCATTGCAGCCCAAGCGATCACCTCCCGGCGCCCGCCTTTGGCGCGAACGAGCGGTCGTGGTAGGGTTCCGAGGTCAACCTTCGGAGGCCAGGGTGGAACCGGAAACAGCTCCCTAGGCCGTCGACCGATCCGGGGCCGACGATGCCGATGCCGTCGCGGGCCGTGCCAACGCGGAGCTGATCCGGGCAGTCTATCGCGCGCTCGAGGAGCGGAACTGGCGGGCGGCGGCCGCCTGCTATGCTGAGGACGCCCGGTTCGAGGACATCGGTTTCCGGCTCGCGGGGAGGCCGGCGATCACCCGCATGTGGCGCCTCGTCTGCTTGACGGAGGGACTCGAGGTCGAGATCGGCCCGTCGATCCTCGCCGACGCGCGCGTCGGGGTCGGGGAGTGGGTGCCGCTCTATCCGGCGGCGCCGTCGTGGATGCGCGGCAAGCGGGTGGTAAATCCGACGACGTCAGTATTTCGGTTCGAGAACGGCGCGATCGTCGAGCACACCGATCTCGTCGATCCCCGCGCATGGGCGAGGCAGATGTTTGGGGCACCGGCGGGCTTCGTGATCGGGCGCGTCGAGTGGCTGCGGCGGGGACTGGCGCGGTCGCTGCTGCCGAAGGCCGGGCCGGAGACTGGCGACTGAGCCGCCGCGGGCGCAGGCGCGGCGGCCGATCGCTCCCCGGAAGCGCTTCCCAGCCGTCCGCCGGCCTGTCATGCTCGCTGGGCTCACCACCGCTCCGACGCTCGTTCATGGGGATCCCGCATGCTGCAATGGTCGCTTCTCGCCGCGCTCCTCGTCGCTGCCTCGGCGGGCAGCGCGGGGGCCTTCACCCTCGACATCCTGCACTTCAACGACTTCCACAGCCGGATCGAGTCGATCAACCAGTACGACGCGACCTGCTCGAGCGATGACGAGGCGGCCGGGAAATGCTTCGGCGGCGCTGCGCGGCTGGTGACGGCGATCGACGGCACGCGCGCGGCGATCGAGGGCGGCGGCGGGCACGTGCTGGTGCTCGAGGCCGGGGACGCCTTCCAGGGGTCGCTCTTCTTCACCACCTACCAGGGCGCGGCCGAGGCGGAGATGCTGAACCTGATGGGCATCGACGCGATGGTCTATGGCAACCACGAGTTCGACCTCGGCTCCGAGCCCCTGGCGAAGTTCGTCGAGGCGGCGAAGTTCCCGGTCGTCTCCGGCAGCGTCGACACCGCGGCCGACAAGCTGCTGGCGCCGCTCGCCGACGACCACCTGGTCCTCGACGTCGGCGGGCAGAAGGTGGCGATCCTGGGGGCGACGACGACCGAGACGCCGGAGATCGCCTCGCCGGACAAGGCCGACGTCTTCCGTGACCCCGTCCCCTACCTGACCGACCGGATCAAGGCGCTGCAGGCGGACGGGGTGGACAAGATCATCGTCCTCTCGCACCTCGGGGTGAATGCCGACATCAAGGTGGCGGAGGCGGTGCCGGGGATCGACGCGATCGTCGGCGGGCATTCGCACACGCTCTTCTCCAACACCGACCCCGATGCGCCCTACAAGTATCCGCTGATGGTGACGGGGCCGGACGGGCGCGCGGTGCCGATCGTGCAGGCCGGATCCTATTCCAAGTACCTCGGCCACCTGACGCTCGCGTTCGACGACGCCGGCAACGTCACGGCGGCGACCGGCGACTCGAAGCTCCTCGACGCCTCGGTGACGCCCGACGCGGCGGTGCTGAAGCGGATCGGCGAGCTCGCCGGCCCGATCGAGGAGCTGAAGGCGCGCAAGGTCGCGGAGATCGGCGCCGGCATCGACGGCAGCCGCGAGACCTGCCGCGTCCAGGAGTGCGCGATGGGCGACGTGGTCGCCGACGCGATGCTCGACCGGGTCAAGGGCCAAGGCGTCACGATCGCGCTGCAGAACGGCGGGGGGCTGCGCGCCTCGATCGGCGGCGGCACCGTCACGATGGGCGACGTGCTCGCGGTGCTGCCGTTCCAGAATACGCTCTCGACCTTCAACCTGACCGGGGCCGCGGTGGTCGCGGCGCTCGAGAACGGCGTCAGCCAGGTCGAGGACGGCGCCGGCCGCTTCCCGCAGGTGGCGGGCCTGCGGTTCAGCTGGGACCCGAAGGTCGCGCCGATGCAGGGGCGGATCAAATCGGTGGAGGTGAAGGACGGCGACGGCTGGGTGCCGATCGACCCGAAGAAGGCCTACGCGGTCGTGTCCAACGACTTCATGCGCAAGGGCGGCGACGGCTACGCGGTGCTGCGCGACGATGCGACCAACGCCTACGACTTCGGGCCGGGGCTCGAGGGCGTGCTCGCCGAGTGGCTCGCGGCCAACGGCGACGCGCTGCCGACGGTCGGAGGCCGGATCACGCGGGTCGAGTGAGTCAGCGGCAGCTGAGGTTGCCGAGAGTGTCCGGGCGGCAGAGCCCGGTCCGGACGCTCTGGCCGGTCATCGTCTGGCCGCCGAGCCGGTCGACCTCGCGCGCGGGCACGAAGGCCGGGGCCGGGTTGCGGGCGGGCGGCTCGGCGGCGACCCGGTCGAGCGCCTGGACCGGCCGGCGGTAGATCGGCCGCGGCGGCGGCGGGGCGACCGGGCAGATGACCGATCCGAGCGTGTCCGGCCGGCAAAGGGTGTCGGCCGCCGCCGGGCCGGGGCCGCCGAGCGCCAGTGCGGCCAATCCGGCCGCCAGCAAGTTCCGAAGCCGCATGGCCTCCCCTCCCCTCGCCGCGACGATATGGCGCTTCTGCCGCCGCGATCCATCCCCTATCGATGCTCGCGGCAGTCGCTTTTCCCCGCCCGGAGGCTGAGATATGAATTACGTGGCCCGCAGGGACGAGCTTGGAGACGCGATGGACATCGTCGAGCAGATCGGGGAGCTCGCCACGCCCGCGCGGATCGCACGCATCGCGAACCTGATCGGCGGCACGCCCGACCAGGCGCGCCGCGGGCTCAGTTCGGCGGTGCCGGCGGTGCTCGGCGGAATCCTCGGCGCCGGCAGCGATCCCGGGGCGGCGCAGGCGCTGGGGCATGCGCTGGAGCGCGCCGCCGGGCTCGACGCCCGCGCCGGCATCGATCCCAATGCCGCGGCAACCGCCGGCTCGGACCTGGTCGCCTCGATCCTCGGCGGCAGCGACGCCAGCGTGCTGGCGCAGTCGCTCGCCCGCCACGCCGGGCTCACCGAGGCCGGCGCGGGATCGCTGCTCGGCATCGCCGGGGCGATGACGCTGGCCGGGCTCGGCCACGAGGCCGCCGCGAAGGGGCTGGACGCGACCGGCGTGATCGAGCTCCTCGCCGCGCAGAAGGCGGCGATCGCCCGCGCGCTGCCGCGGGACATCTCGGTCGACCTGCGCGGCAAGGGCGTGCTCGCGGACCTCGCGGCCTCGGCGCCGATGCGGGCGATCGCCAAGCCGCTGCGGGCGATGAGCCCGGTGCCGCTGCTGCCGCAGGCGGCGCAGCCGCGGGCGGGGTCGCTGCGCTGGGTGTTCTGGGTGGTGCTGCTCGCCGCCGGGACGCTGTTGCTCGCCAAGCTGCTGGCGCCGCCGCCGACCGATACGGCGGTGACGGCCCCCGCGGCGGCACCGGCGGGGAACCCGCTGGTGCTCGTCGGCATCGACGTCGGCGCGACGGTCGCCACCTCGCTCGAGAGCGTCAAGCAGTCGCTGCAGTCGATCAAGGACGGCCCCTCGGCGCAGGCGGCGCTGCCGCGGCTGATGGCGGCGCGCGACCAGCTCGACAGCGTCGAGGACAGCGTCGACTCGCTGCCGGACGCCGGGCACGACGCGCTGAAGCAGATGCTGGCGGTGGCGATGCCGGGCATCCAGGACCAGGCCGACCGCGTGCTCGACATCGACGCCGCCTCCAGCAGCGTGAAGCCGGTCGTCGACGACATCCTCGCGCAGCTGACCGCCTGGTCGAACTGAGGCCTTCCCCGCCGCCATCCCGAAACGTCCATGGTCCGGGATCGGTGGCGGCCGGAGGGCGGGCGTCTCAGTCGAGCATGCGGATGCGCTCGGGATCGTGGCCGCGCACCCGTTCGAGCAGCTCGAACGCGACGACGCGGGCGGGGTTGAACCACCAGGCCAGCGCCTCGCGGCCGATCCAGCGCAGCTGCCGGTGCAGCGGTTCGTCGCCGAAGGCGGTGGCCGCGGCGAGCCGGATCTGGCGGTAGCCGGCCCATCGGAAGCTCGCCCAGGCGCGGGCGAGGTGAAAGCCGTCGGTGACGAGCATGACCGGACCGTCGGCGAGCGGCCCGAGGACCGGGCGGGAGAAGAGCGCGTTCTGCAGCGTCGAGCGCGCGCCGGTCTCGACGGCGGTGACCGAGGCAGGAACGCCCAGCGCCACGGCGAGCGCGCGCATCTGCTCGCCGGCGGGCACCTGGCCCTCGGCGGCGCCGCCGCCGGTGAAGAGGATCCGCGGTGCGGCGCCGGCGTTGAAGAGCGCCACTGCCGCCTCGACCCGGCCCCGGGTCTGCGAGGCAAGGGTATATTCGTCGGTCATCGCGCCGCCGAGCACGATCAGAACCCCGGCGGACTCCGTCGGCGGCCGGAGCGCGAACCAGACGGCGCTGGCGACCACCGCGGCGGCGGTCAGCAGGTAGAGCAGCAACAGGTTGGCGGCGAGGCGGGCGAGGAGGCGCATGAAGTCGAGCGTCGCACGACCGCGGCGGGCGGGGCAATGCCCCGCTCGCACCGCGATCAAGCGGCGTCGCGGCGATGCGGCTCGGTCAGCCTTCGTCCGTCCGGTAGTCGCGCGCGAGGTGCCGGCTCGCGGCGCCCCAGGCGGAGGCGGCGGCGCGGCGCTGGTGGGCATCGAAGGCGGCGCGGTCGCGGAAGCGCTCGGCGACCGCGAAGCGGCCCGAGCCGGGCGCGGTTTCGGTGACGTCGAAGGCAAGGCAGCCGGGTTCGGCGCGGGTCAGCCGGACGTGGGCCTCGAGGAGCGGCAGGAGCATCGCCCGCTCCGCCGGGGGGATGTGGATGAAACCGGTCAGGGTCACGTTACCCATGGGCGGCCTCGCGGTCGGTGGGTGCGAGCAGTAGGCGTCGGGCGGCCGATCGGCAAGCGGCGTCAGGCGAGGAGCTTGAGGAGACTGCGCTTGCGGGCGTGGCGCCGGCGCAGATCGGCCAGGTAGGCGGCCTGCTCGGCGACAGGTCGGAGACCGGCCATCCGATCGGTCAGATCGACGGCGGCCGGGTAATCGCCCCGTTCGACCAAGTCGTCGACGCGCTTGAGATACACCGCGAGCGCTTGGCGGGGATGCGACGCCTCGCTCGCGCGGGCGAGGCGCTCGGCCGTCGACTCGGCGGCGGGCAGGCGCGCCTCGAGGACGGTCAGCGCGCGGACGAGAGCGTTCGTCTCACTCACGGAGCGAACGCTTCGATCACGGCTCGTCCATGCGCAGCAATCCCGATGTCCAGCGTGGGCCAGGTCCCGAGCCAATCCCGATAGCTTGCGAAATGGAAGACGACTTCGTCCCCGGCGACCGCTTTGGCAAAGCGAGCCAACTCGGCACGGTGCCGCGCGAAGTCATCCGGCGGAATGGCGTGACCGTTCCTCTCGGTGGGTTCGGCGAAGATATAGACGAGAGACGGTATCCGCTTCCGACCGCGACCTTCGGTCACCAGACCGAACGCATGTTTGACAAGTTGCGCGGCATCGAGGTGAACGAACCGCTCCCCCTCGAGCGAAGGCGATCTCGCATTCGCTCGTAGCCCTGCATGTTGTCGCCCCATACAGGCCGGTTATAGGCTTCGGACAGGCGAACTGTCTTCACGTCTTGGAATGGCTCGAACCGCTTGCTCTCTATCCCAATCAATGCCGTTGGCGTCTGCACTACGGCATCGAGCCAAGGATGGCGTCCGCCCCTCCAGGGGAAACGGGCGCAAAACTCGACGTCGACCAGTTCGGGAACACCCGTGGCCTCAAGGCCCATAAAGGGCGGAAGCTCTTCCGGGCGCTCAATGAACCAGCCAAAGCAGTTGACAGCGAGAGCCGCGGAACTCTCCGGGCTTGAAAGCTTGCCGGACTTAATCTCGTTTCCGCCGGCTTTCGCAAAGCGGTCGATCACGTGGCTGGCTGGAACTCCGTCCAGAAACGTCGGGGTGCTCACTCGTCGCTTTCCATCCGGATAAGGACCCTCTTCACTCCCACTCGATGGTGCCCGGCGGCTTCGAGGTGATGTCGTAGGTCACGCGGTTGATGCCCTTGACCTCGTTGATGATCCGGGTGGCGGTCTCGCCGAGGAACTCGTGGGTGAAGGGGTAGTAGTCGGCGGTCATCCCGTCGACGCTCGTCACGGCGCGCAGGGCGCAGACGTGGTCGTAGGTGCGGCCGTCGCCCATGACGCCGACGGTGCGGACCGGCAGGAGGACGGCGAAGGCCTGCCAGATGGCGTCGTAGAGGCCGTGGCGGCGGATCTGGTCGAGGTAGACGGCGTCGGCCTGGCGCAGGATCGCGAGCTTTTCGCGGGTGATCGCCCCGGGGCAGCGGATGGCGAGGCCGGGGCCGGGAAAGGGATGGCGGCCGACGAAGCTGTCGGGGAGGCCGAGTTCGCGGCCGAGGGCGCGGACCTCGTCCTTGAAGAGCTCGCGGAGCGGCTCGACGAGCTTCAGGTGCATCCGATCGGGAAGGCCGCCGACGTTGTGGTGGCTCTTGATCGTAACCGAGGGGCCGCCGGAGAAGCTGACGCTCTCGATGACGTCGGGATAGAGGGTGCCCTGGGCCAGGAACCGAGCGTCGCCGACGTCCTTGGCGTGTTTCTCGAACACCTCGATGAACAGCCGCCCGATCGTCTTGCGCTTCTCTTCCGGGTCCTCGACGCCGTCGAGGGCGGCAAGGAAGCGGTCGCCCTCGTCGGCGTGGATCAGCGGGATATTGTAGTGGTCGCGGAAGAGCCGCACGACCTCGTCGGCCTCGCCGAGCCGCATCAGGCCGGTGTCGACGAAGACGCAGGTGAGCTGCTCGCCGATCGCCTCGTGGATCAGGACGGCGGCGACGGAGGAATCGACGCCACCCGAGAGGCCGCAGACCACGCTGGCGTCGCCGACCTCGTCGCGGATGCGGGCGATCGCCTGGTCCTTGTAGGCGGACATGGTCCAGTCGCCGGTGAAGCCGGCGATGTCGGTGAAGTTCTGCAGGAGCTTCGCGCCGTGGACGGTGTGATGCACCTCCGGGTGGAACATCAGTCCGTAGAAGCGCCGCGAAGGATCCCCGAGGATCGCGAACGGCGCGTTCGGCGACGTCCCGTACACCTCGAACCCCGGCGCTAGCTCGGTGACGCGGTCGCCGTGGCTCATCCAGACCTCCTCGCGGCCGGTCAGGAACAGGCCGCGGAAGAGCGGGTCGTCGGCGTGGCCTTCCGGCGTCACGAAGGCGCGGCCGAACTCGGCGGCATGCTCGCCTTCAACGCGGCCGCCGAGCTGCACCATCATCGCCTGCTGGCCGTAGCAGATGCCGAGGACCGGGACGCCGAGCCCGAAGATCTCCGCCGCCGCGCGCGGGCTGCTTTCGTCGGTGACGCTGGCCGGCCCCCCGGAGAGGATCACCGCCTGCGGCGCGAAGTCGGCGAGGAAGGCCGCGTCAACGCGGTTGTAGGGGTGGATCTCGCAGAAGATGCGGGCTTCGCGCAGGCGGCGGGCGATCAGCTGGGTGACCTGGCTGCCGAAGTCGACGATCAGGAGGCGCTGGTGCTCGGGTGGCGTCATCGCGTTCCCATAGGGGCGTCCGCGGCGTCGCGCAAGCCGGCGGCGCGGCTTGTCCCCGCCGGAGGGGCTGCTTAGGTTGGGGCATCGACATCCGCCACGGAATGCCCGCTTGAGCGACACCGAATACCGCGTGCTGGCGCGCAAGTACCGCCCGGCCACCTTCGCCGACCTGATCGGGCAGGAGGCGATGGTGCGGACGCTCCGGAACGCCTTCGCGGCGGACCGGATCGCGCATGCCTTCGTGCTGACCGGCGTGCGCGGCGTCGGCAAGACCACGACGGCGCGGATCGTCGCCAAGGGACTCAACTGTATCGGCGCCGACGGCACCGGCGGCCCGACGATCGAGCCCTGCGGCGCCTGCGAGGCCTGCCGGGCGATCGCCGAGGGCCGGCACGTCGACGTCCTGGAGATGGACGCCGCCTCGCGCACCGGCGTCGCCGACATCCGCGAGATCATCGACGGGGTCGCCTACCGGGCGGCGAGTGCGCGCTACAAGGTCTACATCATCGACGAAGTGCACATGCTGAGCACCTCGGCCTTCAACGCGCTCCTCAAGACCCTCGAGGAGCCGCCGCCGCACGTGAAGTTCATCTTCGCGACCACCGAGATCCGCAAGGTGCCGGTGACGGTGCTGTCGCGCTGCCAGCGCTTCGACCTGCGCCGGATCGAGCCCGAGGCGATGCTCGGGTACCTCGGCGGCATCGTCGGCAAGGAGGGCGTCGCGGTGGCGCCGGACGCGCTGGCGCTGATCGTGCGCGCCTCCGAGGGCTCGATGCGCGACGCGCTGTCGCTGCTCGACCAGGCGATCGCGCACGGTGCGGGCGAAGCGACCGCGGCCGAAGTGCGGGCGATGCTCGGACTCGCCGATCGCGGCCGCGTGCTCGACCTCTTCGAGGCGGTGATGCGCGGCGACGCGAAGGGCGCGCTGGCCGAGCTCGCGGCGCAGTACGCGGCCGGGGCCGACCCGATGGCGGTGATCCGCGACCTCGCCGAGGTCACGCATTGGGTCTCGATGGTGAAGCTCGCGCCCGAGGCCGCCGACGACCCGACGGTCGGGCCGGACGAGCGCGCGCGCGGGCTCGACCTGGCGGCGCGGCTCGGGATGCGGGTGCTGACCCGGGCCTGGCAGATGCTGCTGAAGGCGCTCGAGGAGGTCGCTGCCGCGCCGAGCGCGATGATGGCCGCCGAGATGGCGATCATCCGGCTGACCCATGTCGCCGACCTGCCGACGCCCGAGGAGCTGGTGCGACGCCTGGGCGACGCCCCTGCCCCGCCGGCGGCCCTGCCGCCGGGCGGCGGCGGGGCGCGGGCCGCGCGCGGTCCGGTGGCGAGCGCAGCGCCTGCGGCGATGCCGGCCCCGGTGCCGATCCCGCAGCCGGCGCCGGCGCCCGCATCCGAGGCGCTGGCCCGCTACCAGGGGTTCGAGGACGTGGTGGCGCTGATCCGCGCCCGGCGGGACGTCGGCCTCCTGGTCGAGGTCGAAGCCGGCGTGCGGCTGGTGCGCTACGCGCCGGGGCGGATCGAGTTCGAGCCCGCCGACGGGGCGCCGCCCGACCTCGCGTCGCGGCTGGCGCAGCGGCTGCAGCTCTGGACCGGCGCGCGCTGGGGCGTGGCGATCGTGGGCTCGGGCGGTGCGGCCACGATCGCCGAGGTGCGGGCCAAGGAGAAGGGCGACCTCAAGGCCCGCTCGCTCGAGCACCCGATGGTGCAGGCGGTGCTCGCGGCCTTCCCGGGCGCCGAGATCCGCGAGGTGCGGCCGGCCGACGCGCTGGTGCCGGCGCCCGCCGGGGAGGCCGAGGAAATACCGGACGACTGGGATCCGTTCGATCCCTTCCAGGAGGAGAATTGATGCTGAAGGGACTAGGCCAGCTTGGCGACATGGCCAAGATCATGAAGCAGGCGCAGGAGATGCAGTCCCGCATGTCCGACGCCCAGGGCCGGCTCGACGACATCGAGGTCGAGGGCGAGGCCGGCGCCGGGCTGGTCAAGGTGACGGCGACCGCCAAGGGCGAAGTCAGGCGGCTCTCGATCGACCCCTCGCTCTTCGTCCCCGAGGAGCGCGAAGTCGTCGAGGATCTGATCGTCGCCGCGGTGCGCGACGCGCAGGCGCGGGCGATGGCGGCGGCGCAGGCCGAGATGGCCAAGGTGACCGAGGAGCTCGACCTGCCGCCGGGACTGAAGCTGCCGTTCTGAGATGCCCGAGGCAGGCGACGCCGCGATCGACCGGCTGATCGCGCTGATGGCGCGGCTGCCGGGACTCGGGCCGCGTTCGGCGCGGCGGGCGGTGCTGGCCGAGGTCGCCGCGACGGTGCGCGAATGCGCGCGCTGCGGCAACATCGCGACCGGCGAGTTCTGCGCGATCTGCGCCGATGAGCGGCGGGCGACCGGCGAGATCTGCGTCGTCGAGACCGTGGCCGACCTCTGGGCGATGGAGCGCGGCGGCGCCTTCCGCGGCCGCTACCACGTGCTCGGCGGCGTGCTCTCGGCGCTCGACCAGGTGGGACCCGACGAGCTGCGCATCCCCGCGCTGGTCGGCCGCGTCGCCGAGGAGGGGACACGCGAGGTGATCCTGGCGCTCAACGCCACGATCGACGGGCAGACGACGGCGCACTACATCGCGGCCGAGCTGGCGCCGCTCGGTATCACGGTGACCTCGCTCGCCAAGGGCGTGCCGGTGGGCGGCGAGCTCGACTACCTCGACGACGGCACCATCGGCGCGGCGCTCGTCGCGCGGCGCGCCCTCTGAAGGACCTCTGCAAAATCGAGCGCGACGGCTGTCGAATGAGCGCCAGTGATGAACAACCGGCTAAAGCGACAGATAAAGTGCGTCGATTTCAGCTGCTTACGTTTTGAGCGCAGCTTACACCCCGATCGAGCGGCTGTCTCCGAGCGCCTCGCCCCCCCTTCGTCGCAGCCCGTGGGAGGGCGGCGTCGCCGGTTGGGCGCGGCGCGGGGCGCCCTTCTCCGGCATGCCTATCCCAGCACGCCCGCGTCGCGGAGCCCGGCGCGGATCGCCTCGGCCGACGGGGCGCCCTTGCGCAGGAAGACCGCCGGCGTCCCGAGTTCGGCCGGCATCCGCCGCCACTCGCCGGCAGCGCCGGCCGCGGTGCCGGTCCAGAGGTCGGTCCAGGCGTCGCCCTCGGGGAAGTAGACCTCTACCGTCTTCGCGCCGCGCGTCACCACCGGCGCCACCAGCAAGTCGGGACCGAGCAGGAACTGGTAGCGCAGCCCCTTGACGTTGGCGTCGGCCGGATAGTGCAGGAAGAGGTGCCGGACCACCGGGTGCCCGGTCGCCGCCGCCTCGGCGACCAGCGCCTTGCGGTAGGCTCCGAGCCCCCGGTAGACCGAGGCGAACCGCTTCGCGTGCGCCAGCGTCGCCGCGGTGGTGTCGAGCTGCGCCGCGATCGCCGGTTCGAGCCCCTCGTGCGAGCGGAAGACCGCGGTGAAGGCGTTGAGCTCCATCCAGCGCATCAAGAGCTCCGGCGTCCGCGCGATGATCGGGATCGGCCGCCCATCCACCGTCACCTTCGCGGACACGTAGCCGCCGGTGTCGCTGTGGACGAGGCTGAAGCCCGAGAAGCCGCCCGACAGGAGACCGACGACCGCGGTCCTGATCCCGTCGTACTCGTCCCAGGTCTGCATCTGGTCGCCGAGCCAGAACAGCGTCGCGGTGCCCGGACTCATGGTGAAGCCAGAGCGGTCGAAGAAGGTGATGTCGTCGCCGCGCCCCGCCTCCTCGATCGCCTCGCGGCTTATCCGCGCCCATTCCTCCGGGTAGCGGTTGTGCCAGACCACCGGATCGCCGCCGTCGTAGAGCCGGGTGTCGAACGTCAGCCCCTCGCCGAAGTCGTTCATCCAGCCCGAGGCGCCCGCCTCGCCGATCAGCGCCGACTTGATCACGCCCTTGATCCAGGTCCGCGCGTCGGGGTTGCTCAGGTCGATCACCGCCGCATCGAAGTCGGTGTTGCGGAGCAGGAACGGCGTCCCGTCCTCGGCCTCGACCAGATACCCCTGCGCCAGCGCCTGCTGGTAGAGTCCGTCGTGCCCCGGCTGCCGGCTGAGGTAGGGGTTGATGTAGACGAGCATCCGCCCGCCCGCCGCCGCCACCTCCGCCGACAGCCCCTGCCAGTCGGGATAGTAGCCGGTGTCGAGCTTCCAGTCCCACCAGAGCTGCGAGCCGGCGTCGGTGACGCGCACGCCGCACCAGTCCTGCAGCCACAGCCCCGCCAGCGGCACCCCGGCTTTCGTCAGCGTGGCGAGCTTGCCCCGCACCACCTCGGTGCCGCCCTGCAGCCCCGCGATCAGCCCCTGGTGCACCCAGTCGGGCAGCGGCCGCATCCGCCCGGCATATTCGGTATAGGCCTCGATCAGCTCGAGCGGCGTCCGCCCGTGGAAGATCCGCCCGGTCATGACCCCGGACCAGACCTTGACGTCGAACTGGTCGCTCTGCCGCAGGTCGAAGGTCGAATACTCCAGATTCTCCAAGCACATCGAGCGCAGCCGGGTGGTGATGAACTGCGGTGCCGGACACTCCGTCACATAGGGGTTGCCGCCGCCGTCGCTGGCGAAGAGGTCGACCGCCCGGGTGACGACCCGCCGCCCGCGCCCGATCCCGTGCTCCTGCACGAGGATCGGCAGGAGGTTGCCCTTCTGGTTGAAGAACGTGAGCTGCAGCCCGAAGCCGAAGAAGCCCTCCTCCGGCGCCGACCCGAGCCGCACCGCGATCCGGTTGACCCCGGCCGCCGCATCCTCGACCCCGGCGGTGAACCGCAGCTGCCCGTCGTCCACCGCCGCAAACCCCAGCCGGTAGCCGATGACCCCCTCCGGCCCGCTCAGCTCGCCGGTCACGGTCACGCCGTCCGCCGTGGCGGTGACGGCTCCGATCGTCGGCCGCTCCCAGCGCGCCGCCACGTCGTCGCTGATCTCGAACGACCCCTCGGGGATCCCGCTGACCCGGTTCCGCAACGTCGCCCGCTCCGCCGCGAGGAAGTTCCCCTCGGGATCGGTGTCCCAGATCACCCGGTCCGGATCGCTCGCGTGAGCCACCGCCAGCACCTGGCCCCGGCGCTGCAGGATGAACGCCCCCACCGGCCAGGTGTCCCCCGCGGGCTGTGCGCGCGCGCCCGGCGCCAGGCTCGCGCCCGCAAGCAAGGTCGGGCCCGCCACGAGAAATTCGCGCCGCTTCACGGCCATCCCCTTTGCTGCATCGCAAAAAGCCGCGTTGACGCGGCGCCGGCCACCATCCTATCACCGGAAGCGGCACCGGAAACGCCCATCCGAAAGGACCGACCGTTGAGCTTCACCATCCCCCCGAGCCCGCCGGCCGTGCCCAACCGCTGCCAGCTCTTCGGCCCCGGCTCGCGCCCGGCGCTCTTCCCGAAGATGGCGGCGTCGGCGGCGGACGTGATCAACCTCGACCTCGAGGACAGCGTGCCCCCGGCCGACAAGCCCGCCGCCCGCGCCAACGTCATCGAGGCGGTCGGCGCTGTCGACTGGGGCACCAAGACGCTGTCGGTCCGCATCAACGGCCTCGACACGCCCTTCTGGTACCGCGACGTCGTCGACATCCTCGAGCATGCGGGCGAGCGGATCGACCGGATCATGATCCCCAAGGTCGGGACCGCCGGCGACCTCTACGCCGTCGACGCCCTCGTGACCGCCGTCGAGGCCGCCACCGGCCGCACGAAACGCCTCGGCTTCGAGGTCATCATCGAGACCGCCCTCGGCTTCGCCAACGTGCGCGAGATCGCCGCCGCCTCGCCGCGGCTGCAGGCGATGAGCATCGGCGCCGCCGACTTCGCGGCGTCCATGGGGATGCAGACGACCGGCATCGGCGGCACCCAGGACGGCTACTACATGCTGCCGCCCCGGGACGGCGACGCCCCGCGGCCGCCCTCCTACGCCGACCCCTGGCACGGCGTGACCGCGGCGATCGTCGCCGCCTGCCGCGCCAACGGCGTCCTGCCGGTCGACGGCCCCTTCGGCGACTTCTCCGACCCCGACGGCTTCACCGCGCAGGCGCGCCGCGCGGCGACCCTCGGCATGGTCGGCAAGTGGGCTATCCACCCGAACCAGGTCGCGCTCGCCAACGCCGTCTTCACCCCGCCCGAGGCCAAGGTCGCCGAGGCGCGCGAAATCCTCGCCGCCATGGGCGAGGCCGAGGCCAGCGGCCAGGGCGCGGTCACCTACAAGGGCCGGCTGATCGACATCGCCTCGGCCCGCCAGGCCCGAGTCATCGTCGAGATGGCCGAGCTGATCGCCGCCGGCTGAGGCCGCCGCGCAACACCCGCCGACCCGTCGTCCACGACTGGCTTGCCCCCGCGGCCGGTCGGGTGTAGGCGCCGCCCATCGCGAAAAGCGACCGCGCAGCCCGTGCCGCGCGATCGAGCACAGGCCCCGCCCGCGCCCCGGCGCCGCAGGGCCAGCGTTTCCGAAACCGCAATCGCCCGAGCCTCGGGCCTAGTCGTGAGCCCACGGCAAGCGCTGCCGTGCGCCCGCGCGGAACGCCAATGAACCGACCCCTCGTCGTCATCTTCACCGCCATCCTGCTCGACGCCATGGGCATCGGGCTGGTCTTCCCGATCCTTCCGTCGCTGCTGCAGGACGTGACGCACTCGGCCAACGTCGCGCCCTACATCGGCACGATGACCGCGATCTACGCCGTCATGCAGTTCGTCTGCGCCCCGGTGCTGGGCGCCCTCAGCGACCGCCTCGGCCGCCGGCCGGTGCTGCTGACCTCGCTCGCCGGCGCCGCGGTCAGCTACCTGGTCCTGACCTTCGCCTCGAGCCTCGGCATGCTCTTCCTCGGCCGCGCTATCGCCGGCCTGACCAGCGCCAACGTCTCGGTGGCGACCGCCTACCTCACCGACATCTCCGGCGAGGATCAGCGTCCGCGCCGGTTCGGCCTGCTCAACGCCATGTTCGGCGCGGGCTTCATCCTCGGCCCCGTCCTCGGCGGCCTCCTCGGCAACCACTGGCTGCGGCTGCCCTTCGTCGCGGCGGCCGCGCTCAACGCACTCAACCTCGCGGCGCTGATGCTGCCCGAGTCGCGACCGCCGGTCCGCGACGGGCTCGCCCTCGCGGGGCTGAACCCGCTCGCCCCGCTGCGCTGGGCTCTCTCGGCGAAGCGGCTCGCGCCCATCATCGCGATCTTCTTCCTGTTCAGCGCCACCGGCGAGGCCTACGGCGTCTGTTGGGCGCTCTGGGGCCGCGACGCCTTCGGCTGGGACGCGCTCCGGATCGGCCTGTCGCTCGGCGCCTTCGGCGTCTGCCAGACCCTCGCCCAGGCCTTCCTCCCCGGGCCGGCAGTCAAGCTTCTCGGCGAGCGCGCCGCGATCCTGACCGGCGTTGCGGGAACCTCTGCCGCGCTCCTCGTCCTCGCCTTCGCCACGCGCGGCTGGCTGGTCTTCGCGGTCATGCCGGTCTTCACCCTCGGCGGCATCGGCGTCCCGGCGCTGCAGTCGCTGGCGACCCGCCAGGTCGATCGCGACATGCAGGGCCAGTTCCAGGGCGTGCTGGCGTCCGCCGTCAGCCTCGCCTCGATCGCGGCGCCCCTCGGCTTCTCCGCCATCTACTTCCTCGTCCGCGACCAATGGCCCGGTGCGATCTGGCTCTCGGTCGTCGCGGTCTATCTCGCCGGCGTCCCGCTGGTCCTGCGCCTGCCGCTCGAACGCCCGGAGCCGGCTCCGGGCGGCTAGGAACCTCCTGCCGATGCCTCGACGACAGGCGTCCCGACGGAGGAACGCCGCCGACAGGCCTCTCAGCGGCAAATGTTCAAGTGCGGAATTCTGCCGTCGAGGATCGTTGCGCCGATGAACGTCGAGCCGATCGACGTCCCGTCGTAGAGAGTCGACCCGTTCGCCCCGGTGGCGACGGCGCTGTCGCACACGCTGAAGAAGTCCTTCTGGCAGGGATAGGGCCCGATGATCTCGAGACCCTGCCGCGCAGTCGCCTTCTCGATCGGGCAGGAGCAGATGATCTCGTCCTGGCCGAGCGGCGTGTCGGAGCCCGGGAAGCTGTGGCCCGACGTGCTCGTGAAGCAGACGGCCCCATCGCACTTGGCATATGCGGCCCTCGACGTGCGCGGACAGACGTAGACCGCCTGGGTGCCGCGCGGGGCTCGAACCGAGTCGGGCAAGCTGAACGTGCTCGCCATGTACCCGTTGCCGGCTCCCTCGGCGTTGAGCGAGCAGATGTCCTTGCCGTCGTCGTAGGGGAAGGGCGAACTGATGCTCCTGCCGTGCTTCACGTCGCAACGCGCGTAGGCGATGTCGTTGAAGACGAAGCCGCTGGCACCGGCGCAGAGGCCGTAGGTCTGGTCCGAGCAGATCACCGGCTTGAACCGCGCCAGGAAATCCTTGATCGGATCGGCACGGGCCGGCCCTGCGGCGAGGCCGAGCGCCGACGCCAGCAGGGCGACGAGGAGTACGGCCGGTCCGACCGCGGACCAGGGGCGGGGCCAGGCCGTCGCCGCGGACGCAGGCCCGGGTTGGCTCGTGTTCATGGCGGCGCTCCTCCTCTGCAGCCGGAGTCGGCCGGCACCGCGGCACGCTCCTGGTGGGTGATGCCCGGCCGTCATCGGCCGAGGGACTCGACGGCATAGCGCAGCGGCTCCGTGGAAAGTCGCATGGTGCCGTCCAGTGGCCGGTCGAGCTCGAGGATCAGGTAGACCGCCCCGGCGGCCGATATCGCTCCGACCATCAGCGCGACGATCACCGTCGGGTTCGGGAGCGCGAAGAGGCCGAAGCCAACCAGCATCGCCGCAACCCAGAATACCAGCACGACGAGGAACGGCGACGGGATCGATCCGCTCGGATCCTCGGTCATGAGCACGCGGGTGGCGGCGATGCTGTCGACGAGCTGGAGCGCCCGCGTCCGGGCGAGGCGCTGGGCATCCGTCTGCGGCGTCAGGGCCGCGACAACATCGTAGAAGCCGAGGACGCGGGCGTCGCGAACCGGCCGGTCCAGCCCGGCGCCGCTGATCTTGCCGCCGGTCGAGAACCGATCCAGCTCCTCGACGACCGCCGCGCGCAACGCGGCGCGCGCCCCCCCAGCGCCTTCTCCGAAATGCGCCAGCGCGGTGTCGAGCGCGACGATGTCCGCCGCTATGTCCTGCAGCTGCTGGCGGTGCTGATCGTAGCTGGCCTTGGCGGAAGCGACCAGCAGGCCGAGCACGAGCGCGACCAGCGCCCCGAGGAAGCCTGCGACCTGACGCACCATGTCGCGCGTGTCCGAGTCGAGGTGGCGGCTTGGGAGGCGTCGCCCCAAACCCAGTCCCGCGAGGGCCGCGACAAAGGCGGCGACGAAGACGCCCGCCGAGGTGCTCAGCGCTTCCATGGTCGCTTCCAGCCAAGCTCGACGGGAGCAACATCTAACAAGGACTAACGTTCCCGTGAAGTGACCGTGGCCGGCGATGCGGCCCCTTCAGCGCCCGGCGATGCCTCGCGGGCACGGCCGGCGGGCGCCGGGCGGCCTCGCCCCTTGCCTCCGTGCCGGCCCCCGGCCATGTAGCGGGGATGGACATCGCCGGCGTAAGCCTCCCGCGCATCCGCCGCGCGCTCGCGACGCCGGCCGGCGCCTCGTCCGACTACGACCTGAACCCCGATGTGCCGCGGGCCGAGGGCCGCCGGCTGCGCCCGGCCTCGGTGCTGGTGCCGCTGGTCGAGCGCGGCCCGCGGCTCGACCTCGTGCTGACCCGCCGCGCCGCGCTGCTCAAGCACCACCCGGGGCAGGTGGCCTTTCCCGGCGGCAAGCAGGACCCGGCCGACCCGACGCCGCTCGCCGCGGCGCTGCGCGAGGCCCGGGAGGAGATCGGCCTCGATCCCGCGACGGTCGAGATCCTCGGCACCCTCGATCCGCACGAGACCGTCACCGACTTCCTGGTGACGCCGTTCGTGGCGCTGGTGCCGCACGATTTCCGCCCTGTGCCCGAGCGGGGCGAGGTCGACGAGGTCTTCGAGGTGCCGCTCGCCTTCGTGCTCGACCCCGCCAACCTGCAGGTGCACGGCCGCCGCTGGCAGGGGCGAATGCGGCACTATTACGTGATCCCCTACGGGCCGCACTACATCTGGGGCGCGACCGCGCGAATGCTGCGCAACTTTTCCGACCGGATGCGCGACCCGTGACCCGCGTCGCCGGCGACTGGCTCGACGCCCCGGCGACGCGCGCGGTGATGGCGGCGCTGACCGCCGAGGGGCACCTGGCGCTTTTCGTCGGCGGCTGCGTGCGGAACGCGCTGCTCGGCCGGCCGGTCGCCGACATCGACATAGCGACCGACGCGCTGCCGGAAAAGGTGACGTCGCTCGCGGCGGCGGCGGGGCTGAACCCGGTGCCGACCGGGATCGACCACGGGACCGTCACGGTGGTCGCCGAGGGCCGGCCGTTCGAGGTCACGACCTTTCGCCGCGACGTCGAGACCTTCGGCCGCCGCGCGCGCGTCGCCTTCACCACGGCCCTCGCGGAAGACGCGGCGCGGCGCGACTTCACCATGAACGCGCTCTACGCCCGGCCCGACGGCGAGGTGGTCGATCCGCTCGGCTGCCTGCCGGACCTCGTCGCGGGCCGCGTGCGCTTCGTCGGCGACCCGGCCCGGCGCATCGCCGAGGACTACCTGCGCATCCTGCGCTTCTTCCGCATCCACGCCTGGTACGGCGACCCCGCCGGCGGCCTCGACCCCGAGGGCCTCGCCGCCTGCGCCGCCGCCCAGGACGGCCTCGCCGGGCTGTCGCGCGAGCGGGTCGGCGCCGAGCTCGCCAAGCTGCTGGCCGCCGCCGACCCCGCCCCCGCGGTCGCGGCGATGGCCGTGACCGGCATCCTCGCCCGCCTGCTCCCCGGCGCCGACCCGCGGCCGCTGGCCCCGCTCGTCCACCTGGAGCGCGAGGCGGGGATCGCGCCGCGCTGGCAGCGGCGGCTCGCGGGCCTCGGCTGGCGCCCGGAGTGGGCGCCGGCGCTGCGGCTCTCGCGCGCCGACGCCCGCGCGCTCGCCGCAGCCGCGGCGGCGCTGGCGGAGGATGAGCCCCCGGCCGCCGCCGCCTACCGGCACGGAGACGAGGCCGCCCGCGACGCGGCACTCGTCCGGGCAGCGAGCCACGCCACCCCGCTGCCGCCCGACCTCGAGCCCGAGCTCGCCCGCGGCGCGGCGGCGCGCTTTCCGCTCCCGGCGACGGAACTCGGCGCACCCGGACCGGCGCTCGGAGCGACCCTACGCCGGCTCGAGGCGGCCTGGATCGCCTCCGACTTCGCGCTCACCGCCGAGGAGCTGCGCGCCCTCGCGCAAGAGTAGGCCGATCGCCGATCGCTCCGCGCACGCTCGTCCCTTATGCGCCGCCAAGCGAAGGCGCGGCCTGCGCCGTCCGGGTCAGCACTTTGTCGACCCGCCCTCTCCTCCTCTCCTTCTTCCCTATCGGGCAGGTTCCCCCCGCCCAAGCTTGGGCGGGGGGGAAGGGGGGTGGGTTGGCGCGCGCAAAGGCGCGCAGGGGCCCCGCGCGCGCTTGCGCGCGTGGGGAGAACGACTCCGGAGCGTAAAGGCGCTCCGACCGCCTGGACAGGCTCGTCGCCCCGCGGGCTGGCAGCCGTCACGGCCATTTGACGACCGGCGGCAGCGACATCAGCACGGCGTCGACGTTGTGGCCCGTCTCGAGGCCGAAGCGCGTCCCGCGGTCGTAGATCAGGTTGAACTCGGCGTAGCGGCCGCGCTTGACCAGCTGGGTATCGCGCTCGGCCTCGGTCCACGGCTCGCGCATGCGGCGGCGGACGATCGGGACGAAGGCGTCGAGGAAGGCCTCGCCGACCGCGCGGGTGAAGGCGAAGTCGGCCTCCCAGTCGCCGGTCGCATGGTCGTCGAAGAAGATGCCGCCCACCCCGCGCGCCTCGCCGCGGTGACGGATCAGGAAATACTCGTCCGCCCACGCCTTGAAGCGCGGATAGTAGCCGGGGTCGTGGCGGTCGCAGGCGGCGCGCAGCGCGGCATGGAAGGCGGCAGTGTCCTCGGCGAGCTCGATCGCCGGGTTGAGGTCGGCGCCGCCGCCGAACCAGCAGGCGCCAGGGGTCCAGAACATGCGGGTGTTCATGTGCACGGCCGGCGTCCGCGGCGAGCGCATGTGCGCGACGAGGCTGATGCCCGAGGCCCAGAAGCGCGGATCCTCGGCGAGTCCCGGCACCTCACGGCGGGCGGTCAGGCTCGCCTGCGCCGCCGCCCCGAGCATCCCGTGCACGGTCGAGACGTTCACGCCCACCTTCTCGAACACCCGGCCCGCGCGCATCGCCGCCATGACCCCACCGCCGGCGTCGCCGCCGTCGCCCGGGTCGCGTCGCGTCACGGTGCGCGCGAAGCGGCCCGCCGGCAGCGCCGCGAAGGGCCCGCTGTCCTGCGCGTCCTCCAGCCCCTCGAAGGCGGCGCAGATCCGGTCGCGCAGCGTCTCGAACCAGGCCGCGGCCCGCGCCTTATCCGCGTCGCCGACCATCAGCCGCGCCCCCGGTAGGGCGCGACCCCCTGGTCGGGGATCCAGACCCCGTCGGGCAAGGTGCCGCATTGCCAGAAGACGTCGATCGGCATCCCGCCGCGCGGGTACCAGTAGCCGCCGATCCTGAGCCAGCGCGGCAGGATCGAGTCGCGCAGCCGCTTGCCGATCCCGACCGTGCACGCCTCGTGGAAGCCCGGGTGGTTGCGGAACGAGGTCAGGAACAGCTTCAGCGACTTCGATTCCACCAGCCAGTCGCCAGGGACGTAGTCGATGACCAGGTGCGCGAAGTCGGGCTGCCCGGTGACCGGACAGAGGGTGGTGAACTCGGGCGCCGCGAAGCGGACCGCATAGGCCGCGTCCGGATGCGGGTTCGGCACGCGCTCGATCACCGCCTCGTCCGGCGACGCCGCCGGCCGCGCCGCATGCCCGAGCTGCGTCAGTTCGCTCCCGGCCATCGAACCCTCCCATTGTCCGTGCGCGCAGGAACGGCTTCGCACCGGCCTTGTCAACGCCTACAGGGGCGCCGCACGGACGTGACGCCTGCCATGGTCGCGGCGGACCTGACGGTCCGGAACGGGGTGACACCGCGGCCGATATGCGCTATGGAGCCGGCTCAACCGCGAGGAGCACCTGCATGGAGAACGTCCGTTTCGCCGACCTGACCTGATCGGCCCGGACGTGGGCCGAGAGGCCCGCCCTTCCTTCGCAGCTTCCCGAGGCTTTCCCGATGTTCCGCTTCTTCGAGTCGCTCGTCGACCCCTATGCGCCCTATGCGACGAAGGCGACGCCGCCCGACCGGCTGTGGCCGTTCCTCGTCGACTACCTGAGGCCGGCGCGGCGCGTCATGGCCGGGACGATCGCCGCGGTCTTCCTGGTCGCCGTGGTCGAGATCTGGCTGATCTGGTACGCCGGCCGCATCGTAGACGTGCTCGGTGCCACGCCGCCGTCCGAGGTCTGGGCGCGGCACGGGCTCGAGCTCGTGGCGGTCGCGGTCTTCATCCTGCTGGCGCGGCCGCTGATCCAGACGCTGCAGGCGGCGCTGATCAACCAGTCGCTGATGCCCAACGTCGGCACCATCGTGCGCTGGCGCTCGCACCGGCACGTGCTCGGGCAGTCGGTGGGCTGGTTCCAGAACGACTTCGCCGGGCGGATCGCGAACCGGATGATGCAGACCGCCCCGGCGGTCGGCGAGGCGACGTTCCAGACCTTCGACGCGATGGTCTATGCGGTCATCTATCTCGCGGGCGCGCTGTGGCTCCTCTCGGGCACCGACTGGCGGCTGGCGGTGCCGCTGCTGGTATGGCTGGGGCTCTACGTCTGGCTGGTCGGCTGGACGATCCCGCGCGTCGGCAAGGCGTCGAAGGACTTCTCCGACGCCCGCTCGGCGATCACCGGGCGGATCGTCGACAGCTATACCAACATCCAGTCGGTGAAGCTCTTCGCCCACACCCACTCCGAGGAGGACTACGCCGGCGAGGCGATCGAGCACGCGCGCAAGACCTTCATGGCGCAGATGCGGGTCATCACGCTGATGGATCTGGGCCTGACCGTGATCAACGGCTTCCTGATCGTCGCCGTGATCGGACTGGCGCTGCTGCTCTGGAGCGAGGGGCACGCGACGATCGGCACGGTCGCCGCCGCCTCGGCACTGGTGCTGCGGCTGAACGCGATGACCGGCTGGATCATGTGGTCGCTGTCGTCGCTGTTCCAGAACCTCGGCGTGATCCGCGAGGGGATGGAGACGATCGCCCAGCCGATTGCACTCGAGGACGCCGCGGGCGCGAAGGAGCTGGCGGTGACGCAAGGCGAGATCGCCTTCGACCGGGTCAGCCACCACTACGGCCGCGGCTCGGGCGGCATCCGCGACCTCACGCTGGTCATCCGGCCCGGCGAGAAGGTCGGGCTGGTCGGGCGGTCGGGCGCGGGCAAGTCGACGCTCGTGAACCTGCTGCTGCGCTTCTTCGACACCGAGCGGGGTGCCATCCGCATCGACGGCCAGGACGTGCGGGCCGTGACGCAGGACTCGCTCCGGCGGCAGATCGGCATGGTCACGCAGGACCCGTCGCTGCTGCACCGGTCGGTGCGCGCGAACATCCTCTACGGGCGGCCCGACGCGTCGGAGGCCGAGATGGTGGCGGCGGCGCGGCGGGCCGAGGCGCACGACTTCATCCTCGGGCTCGCGGACATGAACGGCCGCGCCGGCTACGACGCCCACGTGGGCGAGCGCGGGGTGAAGCTCTCGGGCGGGCAGCGGCAGCGGATCGCACTGGCGCGGGTCATCCTGAAGGACGCGCCGATTCTCGTCCTCGACGAGGCGACGTCGGCGCTCGATTCCGAGGTCGAGGCGGCGATCCAGGAGACGCTCTACGGCGTGATGCAGGGCAAGACGGTGATCGCGATCGCCCACCGGCTGTCGACGATCGCGCGAATGGACCGGATCGTCGTGCTCGACGACGGAATGATCGCCGAGGAGGGAACGCATGTCGAGCTGCTGGCGCGCGGCGGGCTCTACGCCCGCTTCTGGAGCCGGCAGTCGGGCGGCTTCATCGACGTGACCCCGGCGATGGACGCGGCCGAGTAGACCCGGTTTTCGGCGGGGCTGTCGTGGTCGAGCGCGACCACGCCGGCTTCGCCGCCGCGGTCCGGTCGGGCCAGTAGCTGGCCGGTTACCGTCGAGGGGTGACATCGGGCCCGGAATGGAGTAAGGAAGCTCCGCCGACACCGAGGAGCACTTGCATGGAGAGAGTCCGGATTCCCGTTCGCCGCTGACCGGTCCGGATCGGGCCGCCCGGCCCGCTGACTCCATCGCCACAGGTGCCTTCGATGCTCCGCCTTCCCCAGCCGTCCGCCGATCGCCCCTCCGGCGTCGTGCCAATTTCCAGCCCAGGAGATTCCGATGGATAACCCGATCGCGTCGCACGCCCTTTTCGCCGCCGGCCGTTCGCTGCGACGGACCCGGCCCTGATTTCCGGCCCGACCCCCGAGGCGGGCCCTCTCCGATGAGTAGGCCATGCTCGACCGCGTCTTCTCCGGTTTCGACCGGCTGTATTCGCCGACCGCGCTCGCGGCCGACCGGCAGCCGCCGGCCGGCACCAGCCGGTTCTTCGCCTATTTCCTGACCCAGTTCCGCGGCGCCTTCGCGGCCCGCGTCGTCTTCGTCGCCCTGGGCTCGGTCGCGGACGCCATGCTGCCGATCTTCGTCGGCTGGATCGTCGGCATGCTGTCGACCACGCCGCGCGGCGAACTCTGGGCGACGCACGGGCCGACGCTCGGGCTGATGCTCGCGATCGTGCTGCTCCGGCCGCTGGTCTTCGCCTGCGACGCGCTGGTCCGCAACCACGCGATCGTCCCCAACCTGATCGACCTCGTTCGCTGGCAGAGCCACTGGCACCTGATCCGCCAGTCCTGGAGCTTCTTCCAGAACGACTTCGCCGGCCGGATCGGCACCAAGGTGATGCAGGCCGGCGACGCGATCGAGCTGACCGCGAACCTGACGATCGACGCGGTCTGGTACGCCGCGGTCTTCGTCGCCGTCGCGATGATCGCGCTCGCCGGCATGGACCCGATGCTGCTGGTCCCGATCGTCCTCTGGCTCGCGCTCTACGCCGTGCTGCTGGCCCGCTCGATGCCGCGCATCGACCGGGCCTCCGAGATCGTTTCGGACCGCTCCTCGGTGATGAACGGCCGCATGGTCGACAGCTACACCAACATCCAGACCTTGAAGACCTTCGCCGTCGACGACGAGGAGGACGCCTACGTCGCGGCCTCGGTGCGGGCGCACGCGGACGGCTTCCGCGCGCTCATGCGCATCTTCACCGCCAGCTGGTCGCTGCTCTTCCTCCTGAACGGGATGCTGGTGGCGGCCGTTACCGCGATCGCCCTCCACGGCTGGAACGTCGGCCGGATGGACGCGGCCATGGTCGCGACCGCCATCCCCTTCGTGCTGCAGATCATGAGCATCTCCGGCTGGATCCTCGAGATCAGCTCCAACGTCTTCCGCCAGGTCGGCGTCGCCCGCGACTCGATGCGGACGATCGCGAAGCCGCTGACGCTGGTCGACGCCCCCGGCGCGAAGCCGCTCGCCGTGACGCGCGGCGAGATCGTCTACGACCGGATCGGCTTCGACTACTGGCGCGGCGACGCGGGGTCGGTGGTAAAGGATTTCAGCCTGACGGTGCGGCCGGGCGAGCGGATCGGGCTTGTCGGCCGCTCCGGCGCCGGCAAGTCGACGCTCGTCAACCTGACGCTGCGGATGTTCGACGTCGCGACGGGCGCGATCCGCATCGACGGGCAGGACATCCGCGACGCGACCCAGGAGAGCCTGCGCCGCGCCATCGGCGTCGTCGGGCAGGAGACCTCGCTCCTGCACCGCTCGGTGCGCGAGAACATCAAGTACGGCCGCCCGTCCGCGACCGACGCCGAGATGATCGCGGCCGCCGAGCGCGCCAGCGTCCACGACGTCATCATGGCGCTGGTCGATCCCGAGGGACGCACCGGCTACGACGCCCAGGTCGGCGAGCGCGGCGTCAAGCTCTCCGGCGGCCAGCGGCAGCGGGTGGCGCTCGCACGGGTGATCCTGAAGGACGCGCCGATCCTGGTCCTCGACGAGGCGACGAGCGCCCTAGACTCCGAGGTCGAGGCGGCGATCCAGGACACCCTCTACGGCGTGATGCAGGGCAAGACCGTGATCGCCATCGCGCACCGGCTGTCGACGATCGCGCGCATGGACCGGATCGTCGTGCTCGACGCCGGCCGGATCGTCGAGGAAGGCACCCACGCCGAGCTCCTCGCGCGGGACGGCATCTACGCCGGCCTCTGGGACCGACAGTCGGGCGGCTTCCTGAGCCTCGAAGCGGCCGAGTAGGCGGCTTCAAGGCGGCGGCGCCGGGTACCAGGCGTCGGGAGGCGGGAAGACGTGGCCGGGCGGGACCCGGTAGATCTCGACGGTGGTCTTCAGGCCTTCGTCGGCGGCGAAATAGTGGAAGGCGATGCCGCCGAAGATCTCGCCGTGCTGCACTGCCCGGTAGCCGCGCGCCTCGAATTCGCGCACGCGCGCGGCGTACTCCATGCCGTCGCCGCCGAAGGCCAGGTGCTGGATGCCCTCGCCGCGACGCTCGAGGAAGTCGGCGTAGATCGAGCCGCCGCGCAGCGGCTCGATCACCTCCCAGTTCATGTTCCCGCTGTTGGCGAGGCAGAGCCGCGCCGCGAAATCGGCCGGCTCGCCGCGATAGGAGGCGCACATGTTCGAGCCGTCGACCGTGCGGATCGCCCAGGGACCGATTCCGAGGTTCACGAATCCCTCGATGGTCCGCCGATGGTCGCGCGTGACGATGCAGACCTGGATCAGGTTGCCGAGGAAGCCGTTCGACAATTCGCTCGGCCCGAGCACTTGCGGCAGCTCGATCATCGCGGCGCGACCTGCAGGGCGATTCCGTCAAGCGGGATGCCGTCGAGACGCGTCGACCAGCTTTCGCCGGGCGCCACCGGCTGGGCGTCGGTCAGCGTGCCGGTGGTGACGATCTCGCCGGCGGCGAGCGGCGGGTTCGCCGGATGGCGCGCGATCTCGGCGACGAGGAAACGCAGCGCGCTGACCGGCCCGCCCAGCACGTCCGACCCTTGCCCCTCGGCCGCCGGCGCGCCGTCGCGCAGAAGCGTGACCCGGAAGCGCCGCAGCGCCTCGCCCCAGGCCGCGCGGTCGGCGGCGATCGGCCGCCGCGGGCCGACGAAGAGGCGGCCGTGCAGCCCGAAGGCGACCGCCGCCTCGGGGCCGGAGAACCGCCAGCCCGGCCAGACCGACTGGACGATCTCGAAGCCGTGCGCCACCCACTCGATGCAGTCGAGCAAGGCCGCCTCGTCCATCGCCGGATCTGGGGCCGATGCGAGGCGGAGGACGATCTCCGGTTCGATGCGCGGCTCGGGCATCCCCGCCGGGTCGAGCGTGGCGCCAGACCCGAGCTCGCGCAGCGTGCTGTCGTAGACGTAATTCCACATCGGGCTGTCGACGCCGTAGTTCGGCCAGATCGAGGTGTTGGTGAAGCCGATCTTGCGTCCGACCGGCCGCTCGCCGCGCGCCCGCCGCGCCGCCGCGACGGCGGCGGTCACGCGGTAGGCCTGCGCGAAGTCGAGACCGGGCCATTGTCCGGCAGGGATCTGCCGGCCGGTACCCCAGAGCGCCAGCAGCTCATCCGCCACCCGACCGTCGTCCATCGGCTTCCCCTGCCCTGCCCCCGGGCCAGGATGCTGCCAGCACCCGGGATCGGCAAGCGTCTGGGATCAGCTGTCCTGACGGGCGATCTCGGTGATCAGGACTTCGTCGACGGGGATGTCGGGCACCACTTCGTGCGCCGAGGCCAGCAGCGCCGACTTCAGGTCCTCGATCTTGCGCCCGGTGGTGAAGCTGCCGTCGAAGCCGCCGGAGTTCGCGTGCCGGAACATCACCTTGAGGAAGCCGTCGCGCAGCTGCGGCTTCACGTCCTCGATCGCATGCGCCGACTCGGTCTCGGTCTCGACCGAAAGCGAGACGACGACCATCGCCGCCACCTTCTCGCCGGCGAAGACCGGCACGACGAACGGCTTGTCCATCGTCACGTACGCGAGCTCGGCCGACTTCTTCTTCTCCGCCGGCTTCCCGGGCGAGAAGGGATCCGCGGCACAGGGGGAGGCCTCGCCCCCGGCGGCCGCGGCACCCTCGGCCGCCGGCGCGGCGGGGCATGCCTCGGCCATGGCCGCCGGCGGCGTCGGCTTCAGCGCCAGCCCGGCGCCGACGCCGGCCGCGAGGCCGAGAAGCCCGATCAGCACCGGCAGGAGCTTCTTCACGCGCGGGCCTCCTCAGTAGGGCATGACCTGGTCGACGATCTGCTGGCCGTAGCGCGGCTGCTGCGCGCTCGAGATCTGCCCGCGGCCGCCATAGGAGATGCGCGCGCCGGCGATGCGGTCGTAGGGGATCTCGTTGTAGCGCGAGATGTCCTCGGGCCGGACGATGCCGGTGATCTGCAGGTCCCGGAGCTCGTAGTTGACCCGCACCTCCTGGTCGCCCTGGATGACCAGGTGGCCGTTCGGCAGCACCTGGACGACGGTCGCCGCGATCCGCAGTGTCAGCTTCTCGTTGCGCTTGACCGAGCCCTCGCCCTCGTAGTCCGACTGCGAGCCCATCTCGACGTTCGGGTTCAGCTTCATCAGCCCGGGCGGCAGCACGTTGCCGGCGCCGAAGAAGCCGCCGACCTCGGCGCTCTCCTTGCCGTCGCGCGAGCGCGTCGTGGTGTTCTTCATCTCGGCCTCGTCGTCGATCTCGATCGTGACGGTCAGGATGTCGCCGAGGTTCTTCGCCCGCTTGTCGCCCCAGAGCCCGGTCGGGGTCGTGCTCCAGAGCGAGCCCTGCTGGTAGGCGTACTTCGCCGGCTGCGGCGGCGGCACCGCGAGCGCCGCCCGCTCGGCGGTCAGGATCGGCGGCGCGTTGTCCTCGGCGCGGCCGATCGAGGTCATCTCGGGTTCCCGGCCGACCTGCGAAAGCCCGCAGCCGGCGAGCGCCATCAGCCCTGCGAGCGCGATCCGTCTCATTGGCTCCCGACCTCCACGCTGCCGTCGCTCGTGACGGTGCCCATGACCGTCTGCTTCGAGGCCAGATTCATCACCCGGACGGTCTCGCCCACCGCGGCGCGGTCGAGCACCCGGCCCTCGGTCACGATCTTCAAGGGGCCGCTGGCGTACGACATCTTGACCAGCGCATTGCGCTCGACGAGCGCCGGCGCCCGCAGCTGGGAAAGAAGGATCGGCCGACCCGGATAGAGCGCGACCTTGGACTCCCGGCCGACCGCCTCTTCGATCGAGGTCACGCCGCCCGCCACGTCTTCCTCGGACAGCGCGAGGTCGTCGGCGGCCAGCACCGCCTGGCTGCGGATCGCGTGCACCGGCGTCACCGACTGGGCGAAGACCGCGCCGGCGGCCAGCGCCGCGACGAAGAGGACGAAGATCGCGGTCGCCCGTCCCATGTCAGCGGATCTGCACGGTCGCCGCCAGCATCTGGTCGGCGGCGGTGATGACCTTGGCGTTGAGCTCGTAGCCGCGCTGCGCCTCGATCAGCCCGGTGATCTCGTGCACCGCGTCGACGCTCGAATTCTCCAGGTACCCCTGGCGGAACGTCCCGCGCCCGTCCTCGCCGGCGCCGCCGGTGTTGGCGGCGCCCGAAGCCTCGGTCTCCTTGTAGAGGTTGGACCCCAGCGCCTCGAGCCCCTCCTCGTTCGAGAAGCTCGTCAGCTCGAGCTGCCCGAGCAGCTGCGCCTGGGTCTGCCCGTCGAAATAGGCATAGACCTCGCCGTCGGCGTTGATGGTGATCTGCCGCGCGTCCTCGGGGATGGTGATGTCGGGCACGACCGGATAGCCGTCCGATGTCACGACCTGCCCGTCGCCGTTGCGCTTCAGCGCCCCGTCGCGGGTAAAGGCGGCGTCGCCCGACGGCAGCGTGACCTCGAGATACCCCTGCCCCTCGATCGCGAGGTCGAGCGACCCGCCGGTCTCGGTGACCGCCCCCTGCGCCACCTGCACCGAGACCGCCGCCGCCCGCACGCCGAGCCCGAGCTGCACGCCCGCGGGCAGCACCGTGCCGTCGGCCGAGTTGATCGTCCCGGGCCGCTCGACCTGCTGGTAATGCAGGTCGGAGAACTCCGCCCGCCGCGGGCTGTAGGCGGTGGTGTTCATGTTGGCGAGGTTGTGCGAGATCACCTCGACCCGCATGTTCTGCGCCGCCATGCCGGTGGCCGCGATGTTCAGGGCACGCATCTTACTCTCCTACTCCCACGCTTCAGCCAGCCTGGCCGAGCGTCTTCACCACCAGCCGGATCCGTTCGTCTTCCTGGTCCATCAGCTTCTGGCCGTACTCGTAGGCGCGCTGCACCTCGACCATCCGCGCCATCTCGCTGACCGGGTTCACGTTCGACTGCTCGAGGAAACCCTGGACGACCTTGCCGTTCTCGACCGGCACCGTGCCGCCCTCGGCCTTGAACAGGACGCCCGCCTCGCGGCTGAGCTTCGACTCGTCCTCGACGTCGACCAGCCCGAGCCTGCCCGCCGGCGCGCCGTCGACCGAGATCCTGCCGTCCGCCGAGACGTTGATCGCCTTCGCCTCGAACGGATCACGATTTCTCCGCCGCCCTCGTCGAGCAGCGGGTGCCCGTCCATGTTGACGACGACCCCGTCGGCGTTGCGGGTGAAGGCGCCGGCGCGGGTCAGCCGCTCGCCCTGCGGCGTCATCACCGTGAAATAACCGTCGCCCTCGATCGCGAGGTCGAGCGTGCCGCCGGTCTGCTCCAGCGATCCCTGCAGCTTGTCGGTATAGCGCGCCCGCGCCGCGGTCATCGCGACGCTGCCGCCCTCGACCGGCAGCGCCCGGACCTCCTCGGCGAACATCACCCCCTCGCGGCGGTAGCCGGTGGTCGAGAGGTTGGCGATGTTGTTGGCGACCGACTGGAGCTCCTTGGCGAGCCCCGACGCGCGCGTCAGCGCCACGTAGCCGGCAAGGTCCATCTCACGCTCCCGCGATTCTCGCGTTACCCGCGCCACACTCCGCGCTCGCCCGCACCGTCGGCGGCCTTGGTAAAGATTTGGTCAAGGCCCTGCGCGAGCAGCTCCCCGTGCGGGCGGCGCGGACCTGCTCCGGCCTCAAGCAGACGCGCCTAGTCTTACTGTGTCACAAACGCTGATAGATGCTCTTCGGCCTGCGCGGAGCGTTGCAGCACGGACATCGGTCGAGGGTCCTGGCGAGTGCGACGGTGAGGCGGCGGCGCAGGGTGGCGATCGAGTCGGGGATGTGGCGTTCGGGCCGGATCGGCGGAGCCTCGGGATCTGTAACCTTCGGGAACGGCAGGTTTCGCGAAGACCGGGGGGCGGCCCGGTCCCGAGGGGGGAATCGTCTCCCGCTCGGAGACCAGGAAGCCGTAGGCGGCGATGCAGAGGGTTGCGTGGTGATGGAAGCCCCGCCAACCGCGCCCCTCGTAGTGGCCGAGACCGAGTTCCTGCTTCAGTTCCTGATAGTCCCGCTCGATCCGCCAGCGCAGCTTGGCGAGGTCGACCATCCGCTCGAAGGCGATGTCGGCGGGCAGGGTCGAGAGCCAGTACTTGGTCGGCTCGTCCGCGTCCTCGGGCCACTCGACCAGCAGCCATTCCTCGTTGCGCAGCTCCCTCAGCCGCTCGTCCCGGTGGGCGGCGCGCACCCGCAGCCGGGCGTAGCGCGAGCTCAGCCAGTCGGCCGAGCCCTCGCGCCAAGTGACCGTCTGCCAGGCCGCATCCGGCAGGGCGAGGGCGAGTGCCTTGACCTGGATCGGCCGGTGCTCGCCGTCACGCCGCGACCGGCTCGGCGGCCGGCCGCGCCCGGACCAGGCCTTCGGCGGCAGCGGTCCGGTGCTCTGGGGCCAGACCGTCGCGGTCGGCTGGATGCCGGCGACGTAGCGCAGGCCCAGCTGGGTGACCGACGTACGCAGCCCGGTGTCGGCGCCGTAGCCGGCGTCCATCAGCACCACGCCCGGCGGCAGGCCGGCCGCCACCGCGGCGCGGATCTGCGCCAGTGCGATCTCTGGCTTGGTCGCGAAGCCGACATCCGCCGGCACCCCGGCCTTGCGGCGCCGCACCGGATCCGCCGCCCACACCTCAGGCAGATACAGCCGATAGGCCACCGGCAAGCTGGCGGCCCGGTTGGCCACCGACAGCGTCACCGCCACCTGGCAATTGTCCTGTTTGCCAAGCTGGCCGCAGTACTGCCGCGTCACGCCCACCGAATGCTGCCCCTTCTTGGGAAACCCGGTGTCGTCGATGATCCACGCCTCGATCGGACCGCGGCGCTCGATCGACGGCAGAACAAGCCCACGCACCTTCGCCAGCACCCGATCGTCCGACCACGGCGCGTTCGAGACGAAGTGCAGCAGCGACTGGTGCTGCGCCGCCACCCGCGCCGGCGCCGTCATCGCCGCCAGCGGCTCCACGCTCTTGCGCTCGACCGGCATCAGCAGTCCAAGGCAGTAATCCCGCAACGGAACTGCCCGGTCGGCGTGGCCAATCACATCCACCAGACCCGCCACATAGTCCGCAAACCGTGCCTCGCTCGCCTCACACGCATCGTCCATGCTAACCTCGCCTTGACGTCAGGAAGCTCCTCGTAAACACACTATCCTGAACCGCCAAGCCTGCGAACCACCACATAATGCGACTTTGTGACTCAGTAAGACTAGGGCGGCGGCCGAAAAACCCCGAGAACAGGGCAGCAAATCCGCTTCCTCTTGCCTGAAAAACTCCCGCCGCCGGAGGCACCGACGGCGCCGCACGCGACGCCGCGGCGCTGCGCTCCGCCCCGCTACGTCTATGCGGTGCGCCCGGCCGGTCCGCAACGCCCCGCCAGACCGGCGCGGCGGCGAGCGCGGCGACCTGCCTCGTTCACGCAATTCACCGTGTCGAGACAGGCCGCTGCGCCGGGGAGGGCCGCCGTGGTAGCATCGAGATCGGGGGTGCTATCGCGTTAACCATAGTGCCGAGACAGCCTGCGACGCCTCGCTACTTCGGCTCGGCCGGCTCGAAGATGTTGCGGATCGCCTTGACGACACGCGACAGCACCACGTGCAGCAGCCCGGCGGAGAAGCCGCCGGCCAGCGCCACCAACGGTCCCTTGAAGGTGCCGTCCGCCGCCCCCTCCGCCCCGGTCTGCACGATCTCGGTCAGGATGAGTCCCGCGACGACGCCGAGGCCGATCTGCAGCCAGTAGGAGCTCTCCATGACCGGGTCGAAGCGCCGCCGGCGGATGTCCTCCCAGGCCTCGAACAGCACCGCGAAGCTCGCGCCGATCCCCGAGACCGCCGTGATGAACAGGAGCTTGAACATCAACGGCGCGCCGCTCTGCTCGTAGACGCTGAGCCGGATCGTGTCGGCGTTGATCAGCGTCGAGGCGCTGGTCGCGAAGAACATCAGCATGAACAGGATGTTCGCGATCGACAGCCGGCGGATCGTCGCGTGCGGCCCGAGCAGCCGCGCCCGCCCGGTGCGCATCTGGCAGTAGATCCGCACCCCGGCCGGCGTCGCCGGCGCCACGAGCTGCTTCAGCGCGTGATGCGCCCCGATCAGCTCCACCATCGGCGGCATCGAGCCGCCGTCGGCCAGCCGGTCGAAGACCGCGCTTGCGGCCGGGTCGATCGAGGACGCGAGCCCGTTCGAAGACCCGTAGTGGATCATCGCGAGGATCTCCTCGACGAGCTCGGCCCTGAGCAGCTCCGCCGTCTTCTCGAGCCGCACGAGTTGCCGCGGGTCGGCGCCGTTGCCGCTGGGCGGCTCGTCCCGGGGCGTGTCGGCCGCGCGGGTCCGTTCCAGACGGACCGGGGCCGGGCTGTCGCTGGCGATCGCCTTCTCCATGCCCCTGGGTTACGCCCGGCACGGTTAAAGTTCCGTCAAGCCTTCTCGTGTCCCCTCGCCCCGCTTGCAAGGAGCCGAAGCATGCGACGATCCGACTTCTACGCCGCCCTGCGCCGCCCGGGGGCCGGGGTCTTCGCCGGCTCGCTCTCCCGCGAGCAGGTCGCCGGCATCGAAGGCATCCTCGACGCCATGCGCGCGGTCGGCGACAATCGCGCCAAGACCCTGGCCTACGCGCTCGCCACCGCCTACCACGAGACCGGCCGCAAGATGGTCCCCGTCCGCGAGGGCTTCGCCTCCTCCGACGAGGCCGCCATCCGTGCCGTGGCGGCCCTCGCCCGCAAGCGCGGCGCCGACAGCGCCCCCGCCCGCTACGGCAAGCCGACCGGCCCCTACGCCAAGGCCTACTATGGCCGCGGCCACGTGCAGCTGACCTGGCGCGAGAACTACGTCCGCTCGAGCGCGGACGCCGGCACCGACCTCGAGCGCGACCCCGACGCCATGCTCGAACCGGTCGTCTCGGCGCGGATCCTGATCAAGGGGTTGGTCGACGGCCGCTGGAACGGCGCCGGCCGCGGCCTCGCGCACTACCTGCCCGACGCCGACGAGGACAACCTCAAGGACGCCCGCCGGACCGTCAACGGCACCGACCGCTGGGACGCTATCGCCGGCTACTACGCCGCCTTCCTCGCCGCGATCGAGGCCGGCGGCGGCTGGGAACCGGAAGCCGCTCCCGAAGAAACCCCGCCCGAAGCCATCCCGGCCGAGCCCGCCCTCGGCGCGAGCCTCGCCGGCTGGCTCGCCGAATGCCCGGGAGATCCGCGCATCATCGGCGCCTGGCTGGCGCGGATGCCGCGCGCCGGCTGAGCTCAGCTGGTCTGCCGCCGTCCCCAGGGCAGCGGCGCGACCGGGATCCCGTCCTCGATCAGCGCCCGCGCATCGGCCGGCCGCGCCTCGCCGATGATCGCCCGCTCGGGCGCCGCGCCCTCGTGGATCCGCCGCGCCTCGGCGGCGAAGTTCCGGCCCACGTCGTCCGACTCGGCCTCGATCCGCCGCCGCAGCTCGGCGAGCGCCTGCTCGGCCGGCGAGGCCGGCGCCGACAGCGGCCGCTCCGGAGAAGGCGCAGGTGCCGCCCCGGCCGACGCCGCGACCGCCGGTGCCATCAGCTCCTTGCTGACCTCCTGCGACCCGCAGACTGCGCAAGCGAGCATCCGCGCTTCGAGCAGCCGGTCGAAGTCCGCGCTCGACCCGAACCACGAGTCGAAACGGTGCGCACGGTCGCAGCGCAGCGCATAGCGGATCATTCGGCCTCTCGCGTCACGGATCGGTAACCCGATAGATATATGGGCCTGCGGTGAATACAATGTTGCCGGCCGGGCTCGATCCGGCGGCAACGGGAGAAGCGCGTGGGCGAACGCCCCGACGGAGCTTGGACGCGGGCGCTCGCGGCGCTCGCCATCGGCGCCACCGCCGCCGCGGCGGCGCTATGGTCCTCGATCGCGTCCTTCGTCGCCGTCGCGATCGCCGCCTGGCTCGCCGCCCGCGCCCTCGCGCCCCGTCCGCCGGCGCCGGCACCGCTTCCGGAGCCCGCACCGGCCCGCGCCGCCCCGAACGCGATGCCGACGGGCTTCGGCCGCGCGCTGATCGAGAAGCTGCCGACGCCCCTCCTCCTCGTCTCCCCGACCGGCCGCATCACCTACGCCAACCCCGCCGCCCACGAGGCCCTGCCGCGCATCGAGCAGGGCGCGCATTTCGCCCACCTGATCCGCGCCCCCGATTTCGTCGAGGCGATCGGCGCCACCCTCGCCGACGGCGCCGAGCGCACCGTCCGCTTCACCGCCCACCCGGGCCGCGAACGCTTCTTCGAGGCGCGGATCGGCCTGCTGCCCCCCGACATCGCCCTCGGCCCGGACGCCCGCGTCATCGTGCAGATCGAGGACCGCACCGAGACCCGCCGCGCCGAGCAGCTCCGTTCCGACTTCATCGCCAACGCCAGCCATGAGCTCCGGACCCCGCTCGCCTCGATCATCGGCTACATCGAGACCCTGCAGCACCATGCCCGCGACGACGCCGCGGCGCGCGAGCGCTTCCTCGGCATCATGGGCCGCGAGGCCGGCCGCATGCAGCGGCTGGTCGAGGACCTGATGTCGCTGAGCCGCATCGAGATGACCGAGCACGTCCGTCCGGTCGAGGAATGGTTGCTGAACCGCATCGCCGTCGAGAGCGCCACCGCGCTCCAGCCGCTCGCCTGCCAGCTCGGCATCACCCTCGCGATCGACCTCGAGCCCGACGGCGCCCGCGTCCTCGGCGACCGCGACCAGCTCGCGCAGGTCTTCACCAACCTGATCGACAACGCCATGAAGTACGGCGGCGAGCACTCGACCGTCCGCGTCCGCGCCGCGCCCCCCGGCAAGGCGCACCCGAACCAGCACGGCATCACCATCGAGGACGACGGCCCCGGGATAGAGCGCGAGCACGTCCACCGGCTGACCGAGCGCTTCTACCGCGTCAGCGCCGCCGCCAGCCGCAACAAGGGCGGCACGGGCCTCGGCCTCGCCATCGTCAAGCACATCCTGAACCGCCACGAGGGCCGCCTCGAGATCGCCTCGACACCCGGCAAGGGCAGCGCCTTCACCGTCTGGCTGCCGCGCGCCGGCGGCGACACCGAGACCGGCGCCGAGCCCGAGGCTGACCGCCTCGCCGCCCGCGCCTCCTGACCCAGCACCCCCAGGGGTCCGGTCCGGCGGTGTCGCAAAACTGTCGCGAAACCGTCGTCTAACCGAATCCGGCGGGCCATATTGGCCGGATCAGCCCCGCGGGGCGCGGCACGGGAAGGACGCGCGGCATGGCGCAGGTCGTATCGATGCTCGACGAGGAGCTGGTCCAGGTCCAGGCACGCATCTCCGAGATGGGCGGGATCGGCGAGGACCTGCTCGCCAAGGCGCTGCAGTCGGTGCAGACCCGCGACGCCGCCCTCGCCCGCCAGGTCATCGACCGCGACCGCACCCTCGACGCCATGGACATGCGGCTCGAGGAGCAGATCGTCCGCGTCATCGCCCTGCGCCAGCCGGGCGCCGCCGACCTGCGCGCGCTGATCGCGGCGATGAAGATCGCCTCGACCCTCGAGCGGATCGGCGACCTCGCCAAGAACATCGCCAAGCGCGCGATCCAGCTGAGCTCGGCCCGCCCGGTGCGCGTCACGGGCTCGATCGTGCGCATGGGCCGGCAGTCGCTGACCCAGCTCTCCGACGTCCTCAACGCGCACGCCGCCCGCGACGTCGACCTCGCGGTCCGGATCTGGAACCAGGACTACGAGATCGACGAGATGTACAACGCCGTCTTCCGCGAGGTCGTCACCTACATGGTCGAGGACAGCCGGCTGATCGGCGTCGGCGCGCAGCTGATGTTCATCGCCAAGAACCTCGAGCGCATCGGCGACCACACCACGCACATCGCCGAGATGGTGCACTACGTCGCGACCGGCGACAGCCTCGGCGACGACCGGCCCAAGGGCGAGCCCTCGGGCATCGACTTCGCACAGGAATAGGAGACCGCATGGCGGCCCGGATACTGGTGGTCGAGGACGAGGAGGCGATCGGCCACCTCCTGACCTACAACCTCGAGAAGGAAGGCTTCGCGGTCGCCGTCGCCCGCGACGCGGACGAGGCGCTGGTCGCGATCGGGGAATCGAAGCCCGACCTCGCCATCCTCGACTGGATGCTGCCCGGGACGTCCGGCATCGAGCTCTGCCGCCAGCTCCGCGCCCGCCAGGCGACCCGCGAGATCCCCGTCATTATGCTGACAGCCCGCGGCGAGGAGGAGGACCGCGTCCGCGGCCTCGACGTCGGCGCCGACGACTACGTGACGAAACCCTTCTCCATGTCCGAGCTCGTCGCCCGCATGCGCGCCGTCCTCCGCCGCACAGCCCCTGCCCTCGCCGGCGACGTCGCCGTCTTCGCCGACCTCGTCCTCGACCGCCAGGCCTGCCGCGTCCACCGCGGCAAGCGCGAGATCCGCCTCGGCCCGACCGAGTTCCGCCTGCTCGAAGCCCTGCTGCAGCGCCCCGGCCGCGTCTATTCGCGCGAGCAACTCCTCGACCGCGTCTGGGGCCAGGACGTCTACGTCGAGGTCCGCACCGTCGACGTCCACATCGGCCGCCTGCGCAAGGCCCTCAACCGCCGCGGCGAACGCGACCCGATCCGCACGGTCCGCTCGACCGGCTACGCCATCGACGAGACCTATGGGGGGTAGCAGGCGCCCGCGGCGTCAGCTCAACCGGGCCATCTCGAAGGTGTAGGAGAAGCCGCCGCCGATATCGACCGGAAGCTCGCTTACCCCGACCGCGCCGGTCAGCCCCGGGCCGCAATTGTCCCAGGCACGCATGTGCAGCGGGACGTTCCCGGTCGCCGAGATTGCCCCCTGGAACACTTCGCCACCGCTGATCTGGACGCTGCAGCCGAGTCCCAGCACGTCGTCGACGACCAGCGGGTAGAAGGCGGCCTCGACGCTTCCCTGGATGCCGATGTTGGTGACGCCTCCGGCGCCCAGGCTCAGGAAGGCGACGATGCCGTGGTCGCCGATCAGGAACCCCAGCAGGTATCCTCCCGACAGGACGAAGGATGCGGTCATCCCCATGCCGATGGAGAAGGTGATCCCGCCGCTGCTCGAGCGGAGAGAGGGAAAGCTCTGTGCGGCCGCGGTTCGAAACCGCGTCACCCGCGGATCCTGGGCGAAGGTGCGTACCGCCTGCGCGAGATTCGGGCTCACATCGATGCCCCAGAACAGCGATCCCGGCCCGACGCGGGTCGTGGTCAGACCGCCGAGCACGTCACCGGCCGCGGCCAGGACGTCGGAGAACAGCGCCGCCATCGGCGCGAAGCTCGCGCGGGCCGCGCTGATCGCGTCCACGTTGGACTGCTGCGCCGCGCGCGCCGGGCGGGCGATCTGCGTCGTTCCGACCAGCAGCGTCACGTCGCCAAGGTCGAAGGAGGCATGGCCGGCGGGCGCGACGACTCCGAAGCTCACCTCGAGCGCGTCCCCGAGGGGGGTCGGCGGCGTCCAGGTCACCTTCTGGACGTCGTCCTCCCAGAGGATGACGCTGCCGTTCTGAATTGCGATGACGATGCGGTGCCAGCTCCCGTCGGCGGCGACCGCCGACGGCGCCTTCAGGCTGACGAACCCCTGCGGCGGGGCGGTGTCGAAATAGCCGTAGCCGCCCGAGCGCATGTCGAGGACCACCCCAGCGGGGAACAGGAACGCCGTGTTGTAGCTGACGAGGTTCGCCCGCAGCTGAAACGCTACGGTCACCACCGTGTTGTTCAACGATGCCTGGCCGACGAGCGACGCCCTGATGCCCCAGGCGCCGGCCGAGTTGCCCTCGAGGCGCAGATAGCCATCGTAGGGCGTCGCGTTCCCCCCCGGGCCGGCGAAGCTCTGCACGCTCCATGCGTCGAGCCGGCTGCCCGCCAGGAAGGGCAGTTGCACCGGCGCTCCCGCCGCGATGCCCTCACCCGGTTGGCTGCGCTGGGCGAGGTCGCCGTTCTGTGAAAGAATCGGATCGATATCGTATTCGACAGTTGCCATGCCAGACACCTTCCCGAATTGAGCTGAACCCCCGAATTGGAAGAACGAAACGAATCGACCACGCACTCGCTCCCGGCGGCGACGATATCAGTCGAGCGGCCGCCCTGTATTGCCGACGATCGCCGCGCGTCGATCGAAGCCGCGGATCCTCCCGGACTTAGCCTGTTCCGGGCCGCTCCGAGCCGCAGCCACTTCGGCCGGTGCGCCCGCGCTGGCGCGTGCGGGCTCCGATGCTTACCAACGCGTTTACGCGCCGAAGCGTCATCCAGCGATTTCAACGGCTTGCATTTTGAGCGCGGCTTGCAGGCCGCGCTCAGGATCCCGGCGGCGGCCCCTCCAGCCGGAAGATCTTCCCCGGGTTCAGGATGTTCCCCGGGTCGAGCGCCCGCTTGATCGCGCGCATCAGGTCGACACCCTCGCCGTGCTCCTGCTCGAGGTAGGCCATCTTGCCGTAGCCGATGCCGTGCTCGCCGGTGCAGGTGCCGCCCATGGCGAGCGCCCGGTCGACCAGCCGGCCGTAGACCGCCTCGGCGGTGCGAAACTCCTCCGGATGGTCGGGGTCGAGCAGGAACGTCAGGTGGAAGTTGCCGTCGCCGACGTGCCCGACCAGCGGCGCGAGAAGGCCGGCGCCCTGCACGTCCTGCCGGGTCGCCATGATGCAGTCGGCGAGCCGCGAGATCGGCACGCAGACATCGGTCGCCCAGGTGAGCGCGCCGGGCCGCAGCGCCTTCGAGGCCCAGAGCGCGTCGTGCCGCGCCGCCCAGAGCCGGTTGCGGTCCTCGGTCCGCGTCGCCCACTGGAAGCCGCCGCCGCCGAAGCCCTCGGCGATATCGCCGGCCGTCTCGGCCTGCTCGGCGACCCCGGCCTCGCTGCCATGGAACTCGAAGAACAGCGTCGGCTGCTCCGGGTACTCGAAGTCGGAATAGGCGTTGACGGCCCGCATCTGCAGCTCGTCGAGGAGCTCGATCCGCGCCACCGGGATCCCCGACTGGATGACCGCGATCACCGTGTCGATCGCCCCGGCCATATGCCCGAACGAGCAGACCGCCGCCGAGATCGCCTCCGGGATGCCGTAGAGCCGCAGCTGGATCTCGGTGATGATCCCCAGCGTCCCCTCTGACCCGACGAAGAGCCGGGTCAGGTCGTAGCCCGCCGACGATTTTCGCGCCCGGCCGCCGGTGCGGATGACCCGCCCGTCCGCCGTCACCACGGTCAGCCCGAGCACGTTCTCGCGCATCGTGCCGTACCGTACCGCATTGGTCCCGCTCGCCCGCGTCGCCGCCATGCCGCCGAGCGAGGCGTCGGCCCCGGGGTCGATCGGAAAGAACAGCCCGGTGTCGCGCAGGTGCGCGTTCAGCGCCTTGCGCGTGACCCCGGCCTCGACCCGGCAGTCGAGGTCGGCCGCGTTCACTTCGAGGACGCGGTCGAGCCGCGACAGGTCGACGCTGACGCCGCCCTGCAGGGCGGCGAAATGCCCCTCGAGCGAGGTCCCGGTCCCGAAGGCGATCACCGGCGTGCCGTGCGCGGCGCAGATCCGCACGATCGCCGCCACCTCCTCGGTCGATTCGGCGAAGGCCACCGCGTCGGGCGGATGCCCCTCGTGCCAGGTCACGTCCTTGCCGTGCTGCTCGCGCACCGCCGCCCCGGTCGACAGCCGGTCGCCGATGAGCGCCCGGAGCTCGGCGATCGCCGGTTCCGGGTCGGGCCGGGCGGTATCCATCTCAGCCCTGCCAGTCGGGCAGCCGGCGCGCCAGCGCGACGTTCTTCAGCACCACGTACTGGGGGATCCCGCCCGATCCGTAGGGCGGCGGTGCCTCGCCCTCGATCAGCGGCGTCAGGTACCGCCGCGCCGCCGCGGTGATCCCGTAGCCGTCCTCGCGGATGAAGTCCTCGGGCATCGTCTTCTCGTGGTTCGCCACCTGGTCGAGCGGCGCCGGCGCGATCTCCCAGCGGTAGGGCTCGTCCGACGTCCGCCGTATCACCGGCATCGTCGCGTTCCTGCTGTCGAGGGCGTAGTCGACCGCGGCGACGCCGACCGCCTGCGCCTGCTCGACGTCCGTCGCCGAGGCGACGTGCCGCGCCGAGCGCTGCAGGTAGTCGGGCAGCGTCCAATGGATCTTGTAGCCGAGCGCGTCCTTGACCCGGCCCGCCAGGAACGGCGAGACGCCGCCGAGCTGGGTATGGCCGAAGGCG
>JADMIO010854419.1_pt1 | contig 54716 bp, 40 predicted proteins | sample 8958161 | NCBI WGS metagenome assembly JADMIO01 (sample SAMN16585339, study PRJNA669376) | soil metagenome | isolation source: Crop rotation soil | place: USA: Cullars Rotation, Alabama | collected 2011
AAAACAACGAATTTGTATCCGTACCTAATCAAATAAATTTAGACGATATGCTTTTTAAGTATGGTGTTCGTTTAAATAATGACCTGGTAATGGACCTGCAGTCAGTACCCATCCCAATTCTTACAGGTTACATTGGAAACCGTCCTCAAAATTCTTTACTGCCCTGGTACTTTTTTCCATTAGTTACTCCTGACTCTAAACATCCTATTGTAAATAATCTTAATGCTATACGTTTTGAATTCCCCAGTTCGATAGATCTTGTTGGAAATAATGATGTGAGTAAAACAGTTTTGTTAACCAGTTCCATTTACAGCAGATCTCCAGGTTCACCTGTAGTGGTTAACCTGGAGATGCTTCGGAAAAAACCGGAAGAAAAAGATTTTAATCAACCGCATAAACCACTTGCCGTACTATTGGAGGGAACCTTTAAATCCAATTATGCAAACAGGATACCTACAGTTATAGCAACTGATTCAGTGATCGCTTTTAAAGATGTAAGTGTTCCTTCAAGAATGATTGTTGTTTCCGATGGTAGCGTGACACGGAACGATTATAAAAAGGTAAGCAATATGGTTTATCCGTTAGGCCTCGATCGCTATACCAACCAGTTTTACGGCAATAAAAATTTTATCATGAATTGTATCGATTACCTATGTGATAATTCAGGTTTAATGGTTTTACGCTCAAAGGAATTTAAATTAAGGTTATTGGATAAAACACGTTTTGATGCTGATATCAGCAATGTGAAAATATTAAATGTTACTATCCCGATAGTGTTGGTTCTCTTGTTTGCAGTGATAAAACTCTTTAACAGAAAAAGGAAGTTTGCCAGGTAAACAGAAAGAATGATTTAAAACTATTATGAGTCGATAGAAAAGCCTCATGCTTTATCACTCAAAATTTTAAACTGATAATGAAAAAAAACAAAACACTTCTCGTTATAGCCGCAGCCCTTCTTGCTATCTCATCCTATTTTATTTTCACTAAAACCAACGGTACCATTAAGCGTGAATTACGTGATTTTGCTGTGGCTGACACAACTGCTATTACTAAAATATTCATGGCTGATAAAACAGGAAAGACTGCTGTGCTTGAGCGCAAGGGACCCGGGGAGTGGACAGTAAATCAGAAATACCCGGCAAGGCAGGATGCAATTAACACCTTGCTTTATACAATGAAGGCCATTGAAGTAAGAAGTCCTGCAGGTAAGGCTGCTTACAATAATGTAATGAAAGAATTAAGTACGAGCGCCACCAAGGTTGAAATTTATAATGGTGATAATAAAATTAAAACGTACTATGTTGGCTCACCCACGCAGGACATGTTAGGGACTTTTATGTACCTGGAAAATTCTACAGCACCATTCATTAATCACATTCCCGGCTTTAATGGCTTTTTAAGTACACGTTATTTTACTGATGAGCGGGAATGGCGCAGCCAGTTTATTTTTGCCTATGGAGAAAACACCATTAAAAAAGTGGTGGCACATAATAATGTTGAACCAGCTAATTCATTCAGGATCGAACGTAAAGGGGATTCTTATCAATATTTTACACCTGACACCGCTTCAGTTCCAACAGAAATCTATCAATCACAACTTATCGCATATCTTGCCAAATACCAGATGGTAGGCTTTGAACGTACCACTTATGGAATGAAAAAACATGATCATGATTCAATTACTAATTCAAACCCTATACGGGTACTTGAAGTTGAAGGCATGAATGGCAGGAAAGATAAAATAATTATGTACCGAAAGCCTGTGGCTGAGGGAACACTTACTGCTCTTGATCCGGAAACAGGCAAGTTGCGTGATTATGATTATGACCGTATGTATGCACAATGGAATAATGATGAGGAGTTTGTTGTGGTCCAGTATTTTGTTTTCGACAAACTATTTAATAAGCCTGATGCTATTAAAGGTTTCGGAGGGATATAAATTTCTTCTACCTTTCTTTTTTATTTTGAAGAAATACTCTTTTGAAAAAACGAGTAAACTTCTTGTCCGTTGGGTATTTTCTATTCGGTGTTAAATTGTTAAATATAAGGGCCACCAATAAAAGTATCAGTGATCCCGAAAGTACGGGTGACAAAACATACAGAAAACCAAGTGCTTTAATTTTTTCAGAACCAATGACTGCAATTAATGCAGTAGCACCCCCGGGTGGATGCAAGGTTTTAGTTACCTGCATAATTACAATGGATAGGGAAACCGCCAATGGTGCCGATAACCAGATAATACCAGGCAGCAGGTGATAAACAGTAACACCAATAATGGCAGAGATCACATGGCCTCCAATTAAATTGCGTGGCTGTGCCAGCGGGCTTTGAATAGCTCCGTAAATCAACACACTGGAAGCCCCGAATGATCCAATGAGGAAAACGTTATCAGTATCCGATAAGATTTTGCTTTGCAAAAAAGCTATCAGTCCAATGCCAATGAATGAACCAATGAACGACCATATATGCTCCCTGTAATCAACTAAGGTTTCTTTGTAAATGACATAGCGCGTAAGGCGCAGGCCACGTTTTATTTTTTTCTTGACCAATGAGTTAGCAGAAGTTGATAAAAGTTAATTGAGGTCGGTAAAGTATACTAATGTCCGTGTAATTTCGTATGAACGGGACACAAATATAAGCAGTAATTTTCAGGGCTTTACCTATCCTTTAAAAAATCAACACCCCTATCATTTTTTAGTCTTACCGAGATATTCTTCTGTAAAGTGTTTCTTTTCCTTTGGTTGCGAAAACTTCTCAGCATTATATTCCTTTGAATTTCCTCTTGGAATAGAAAGTGACTTCCATTTAGTATCAGAAACCATTTTACCTATAAAAACTACCTGGCCAATGTGGTAGGAATAGTGTGCAAGTTGCCTGTTAATAGCGTCCGTTATGGAATGCCCCTGGTTACGGATAAAAACTTCTCTTGTCATATCAGCGTCTGTCAATGGGCCAATGGCGTTAAACAAACATTTCCAGCCTTCATTCCACATCTTTAAAAGTTCTTCCCTGCTGGTTATATCATTTTCAAACTCCTCATCTCTTTTCCGCCATTCTTTTTCTCCGTCCGTTGTTAAAAAATCGGTCCAGCGCGAAAGCATGTTACCCCATAAGTGTTTTACAATGGTTGCTATACTGTTGCTTTCACTGTTATATTGCCAGAACAACTGTTTATCAGTTAACTGGTCAAAAGTTTTTTCTCCCAGCATTTTGTAGTATTCAAATTGTTTTATGGAGCTGTTTAAATAATCGTTTGCCATGATTCAATGATTTTATAATGATGTTAAATTTTGTAACAAACGTATTAAAAGTCTGATAGTTTAATTGACCATAGCATTAATTTAATTAGCATTCTTTTTATAGCTTTACACTCGCATTTTAACGTTCCGTTAAGGAATCTGACCAACCAGTTCAAATAATTTCACACCATCTATGAAGAGAGCGTTTATTTTTCCCGGACAGGGTTCACAGTTTACGGGAATGGGCAAGGAGCTATATGAGAATTCACCTGCGGCAAAACAAATTTTCGAGACAGCCAATACCATTATGGGTTTTAAAATTACCGACATTATGTTTGCCGGCTCCGATGATGAATTAAAACAAACCAAGGTAACACAGCCTGCTATTTTTATTCATTCATGCGCCCTTATTGCTAACATGGGCGATGCCTTTATACCCGATATGGTAGCAGGGCATTCACTGGGAGAATTTTCAGCATTGGTTGCCAACAAGAGCTTAAGTTTTGAGGATGGGTTAAGGCTTGTGATAGAACGCGCACTTGCCATGCAGGCTGCCTGCGAAATGCAACCCTCAACTATGGCAGCTATTTTGGGCCTTGAGGATGAGAAAGTAGAAGCCATTTGCGCTGAAGTAAATGACATAGTGGTTTGCGCCAACTATAATTGTCCGGGTCAGCTTGTAATTTCAGGAACGATTGAAGGAGTAAAAACAGCTTGCGAAAAACTGACAGCTGCAGGAGCAAGGCGCGCTTTACTTTTACCGGTAGGTGGGGCATTTCACTCACCGCTGATGGAACCTGCGCGTGAGCGACTGGCAGCAGCCATCAGCAATACGACATTTAATACCCCCACCTGTCCTGTTTACCAAAATGTAGATGCGCAACCGCACATTTTGCCTGATGATATAAAACAAAATTTAGTAGCCCAGCTAACTGCACCTGTACGTTGGACCCAATCAGTTTTAAAAATGGTTGAGCACGGTGCTACTGATTTTATTGAAGCAGGCCCCGGAAAAGTATTACAAGGCCTGGTGAAAAAAATACATAAGGAAGCAAATGCAGTAAGCGCTTGAAGAAATTTAGAATTCAGAATGATGAATGCAGAATTATAACATTCAAAACATTCTCAACATTTACACTTTCAAAACATTCAAAACTTTTTATACATTCAAAACAGACATAATTAAATGGAAAAAACAAGTGAATATTCAGAGGTAAACAAGGAACGCTTTTTAAATGAACTGTTGGAGTTGTTGAAAATACCTTCGGTAAGTGCTGATTCGAAACACAAGGATGATATGGTTCGCACAGCTGAATTTGTGAAAGCAAGTCTGGAGAAAGCAGGTGCTGACAAAGCAGAGATCTGTACTACACCAGGCCACCCGATTGTTTATGCTGAAAAAATAATTGACCCCAAGCTGCCTACTGTTCTGGTATATGGCCATTACGATGTGCAGCCTCCTGATCCATTAAACCTGTGGACATCACCACCCTTTGAGCCGGTGATCAAGAAAACCGATCTGCATCCGGAAGGAGCCATTTTTGCACGTGGTGCCTGTGATGACAAAGGACAAATGTATATGCACGTGAAAGCGTTTGAGAGCATGATGAAAACAAATACATTGCCTTGCAATGTTAAGTTTATGATCGAAGGCGAAGAGGAAGTTGGCTCCAACAACCTCGGCAATTTTGTAAAAGCAAATAAAGAAAAACTGAAAGCCGATGTTGTATTGATCTCCGATACATCCATGATCGCTAATGATACTCCTTCTATTGATGTAGGGTTGCGCGGCCTGGCTTACATGGAAGTAGAAGTAACAGGCCCTAATCGCGATTTGCACAGTGGTGTATACGGTGGTGCTGTAGCTAACCCTGCAACCATTCTTTGTAAAATGATAGCCTCATTACATGATGAAAACAATCACGTAACAGTAAAAGGCTTTTATGATGATGTGCAAACAGTTAGTGATGTTGACCGTGCTGACTTAGCTAAAATTCCTTTTGATGAAAATGAATACAAGAAAGATTTGGGTGTGAAAGAAGTGTGGGGTGAGAAAGGTTATACATCTATTGAAAGAACAAGCATTCGTCCTACGTTAGAAGTAAATGGCATTTGGGGAGGTTATACAGGAGAAGGTGCTAAAACGGTTTTACCATCTAAAGCATTTGCAAAAATTTCCATGCGATTAGTTCCTAACCAGGGTTCCGATAAAATTGCTCAATTATTCCAACAACATTTTATGGCTATTGCCCCGGGTAATGTAACAGTAAAAGTTACTGCTCACCATGGTGGCGAGCCTGTGCTTACACCAACGGACTCTGTACCTTTTAAAGCAGCCAGCAAAGCGTTTGAAAAAACATTTGGTAAAAAACCAATTGCTACGCGCGGTGGCGGAAGTATTCCTATTGTTGCTTTGTTTGAAAAGGAGCTGGGCTTAAAAACAGTTTTACTGGGCTTCGGATTGGATAGTGATAACCTGCATTCACCCAATGAAAAATATGGTTTGTTCAATTTTTATAAAGGCATTGAAACCATTCCCTATTTCTTTAAATACTATACTGAATTAAAAAAATAAAAAACTAATCATAATTATATATCAAATGAAAAAGCTGATCACGCTTACTTGCTTAACAACGGGCATTGTTGCACTTTCTGCATTCCGCGAAAAACCGGTTACCCCTGTCAGTACTGTAAATAAAGCAATTGAACTTTCTAACTTTAACACAAGCGTAAAACCCGGTGACGATTTTTACGAATATGTAAACGGCACCTGGATAAAAAACAACCCGATTCCCGGAACGGAAACACGCTGGGGAAGTTTTAATATTTTAGATGACGTTACACGAACTCGTGTAAAAGTTATTTTAGATGAAAATGCCAGGAACACAGCAGCTGCAAAAGGAAGTGCTGAACAAAAAATACGCGACTTCTATGCAACAGGAATGGACTCACTAAAGTTAGAAAAGCAGGGAGCATCGCCTATAATGCCAATGCTTGAAAAAGTAAAAGCAATAAAAGATAAAACTGAATTAATGGCTGCCGTTGCCAACATGCATAAAATGGGAATAGGTGCTTTCTTCGGATTTTTTGTAGGGCAGGACGATAAGAACAGTACACAAATGATCATTAACCTGTTCCAGGGGGGATTAGGTTTGCCTGATAAGGATTACTATTTGAAAAATGATGAAGAGTCAAAAACAATCAGGGAAAAGTATGTTGCATTAATGGCCAACATGTTTGGTATGGTTGGCGAAAAGAATGGTAAAGAAATGGCTGAAGCTATTTTGAAAATGGAATCGGACATGGCTGCCAACTCACGCTCGCGAGTGGAGTTACGCGACCCTGAAGCGAACTATAACAAAATGGGCAACGATGCTTTAATTGCGTTAATGCCATCAGTTGATTTTAAAATGTATGAAGGCACCCTTGGTGTTCCCTTCGGAGAAGTGGTATTAGGGCAGCCTAAATTCTTTGAAGGACTCGATAAAATAATTTCTGCCTACAGCCTTGACGATTTGAAAAGCTATTTGATGTGGAATATTATTAATGAACGCGCTCCTATGTTGAGTGATGCTTTTGTTAAAGCTGACTTTGATTTTTACCAGGCAACATTAAGTGGTGCCAAGGAAATGAAACCACGCTGGAAACGTGTTATGGGAACTATGAATGGAACGGTAGGGGAGTTGATCGGACAGATATACGTTAAAAAATATTTTACTGCCGAAGCAAAAATGAAAGTGGACAAAATGGTGCAAAACCTTATTGCCGCTTACAAAGAACGCATAAGCTCACGCACCTGGATGGCTGATGAAACCAAGAAAGCAGCAATGGCTAAACTGGAAAAGGTAACACGCAAATTAGCGTATCCTGATAAATGGAGAGACTATACTAAGTTAGATGTAGGAACTGAATCGTATTGCGATAATGTGAATAAAGCCTCACAGTTTTTCTTTGATTACAACGTAAGCAAATTAGGCAAGCCTATTGACAAAACCGTATGGGGTATGACACCACAAACTATTAATGCATATTACAACCCCGGCTTTAACGAGATCGTTTTCCCGGCTGCTATTATGCAACCTCCTTTCTTTGACCCGTTAGCTGATGATGCTGTGAACTATGGTGGAATGGGCGCAGTAATCGGACACGAACTTACCCACGGTTTTGATGACCAGGGCAGCCAGTACGATGCAGAAGGAAACCTGAAACAATGGTGGCTTGAAGAAGACAAAAAACGTTTTGAGTCTAACACCGCTAAACTTATTAAACAGTACAATGAATTTAATCCATTGGATTCATTAACAGTAAACGGACAATTGACTTTAGGTGAAAACATTGCTGACTTAGGCGGTTTAACCATTGCTTATGCAGCATTACAAAAAGACCTTGCCGGAAAACCAAAAGTAAAAATTGATGGCTTTACTCCTGAGCAACGTTTTTTTATAAGCTATGCACAGGTATGGCGCAACAGCATACGTAACGAAGAATTAAAACGCAGGTTAAAGGTAGATGTACACAGCCCCGGTAAATACCGTACATTAGGTCCTTTACGTAACATGCCTGAGTTTTATGCAGCGTTTAATATTAAACCAACAGATAAAATGTATTTAGCTCCTGCTGACAGGGCTGAGATATGGTAAGCAGTATTTATCGTTAATTGAAAATCCCCTCTGTATTTTTAATACAGAGGGGATTTTTGTTTTATTAAGGTTGACTAACTTCAATTGCTCATTCGTATATTCGTACAAATTCGTAATTCGTAGATGAAGTGAAACGCATATTGCTTTTTGTTTTATTCTTTTTTCCTTGCGTGCTGTTTGGGCAGCAGGGGATTAATAATAATTGGCTTTTAGGATACGGTAGTCAATGGGGATTGCCTCCTTATGGAGTTAACAAAATTGATTTCAATTCTGGTATTCCCCTCATCACATCTGATTCAATGGAAATGGAGTTCAGACACACTCTTGCAAATATTAGTGATACTGCTGGTAATTTATTATTTTATACAAATGGATACTACATTGCAGATGCCACCAATGATACCATGCAAAATGGGAGTGGATTAAGTCCCTCCCTTTATACTTCTTCTAATACAGATGGATTATTAATTCCCCAAGGGGCAATCGTAATTCCCAAGCCAGGAAGTAATTCAATATATTATCTGTTTCATAGCACAATAGATAATTATTTACTAAGTAGTAACCTTGTTGCGTATCATTTATATAAAACTGAAATTGATATTAGTTTAAATAATGGATTAGGTGCTGTAATTTCTAAAAATGTTCCAATTCTTAATGATACTTTAAATGCCGGAAAGATTTCCGCTTGCAAACATGCTAACGGTAGAGATTGGTGGTTAATAGTTCACAAAGCGAACTCTGATATTTTTTATAAATTTCTTATTACTCCGAATGTAATTTTAGGACCTTACACACAAAGTATCGGTGTTGTAAGGCAATGGGACGCTGGTCAGGCATTATTTTCTCCTGACGGTAGTAAGTTTGCATACTATTATGTTATTGGTGGCCTGGATGTTTTTGACTTTAACAGGTGTTCAGGTGCATTTACTAATCCAATTCATAGAAGTTATCCATATGAGAACGGGTATAATGTAGGTGTCGCTTTTTCAAGCTCTTCAAATGCGTTATATGTTTCTAATATTAATCATGTCTATCAATATGATCTTGTGAACGGTGTGAATTTAATGGTAGCAGCGTACGATACTTTTGAATGCCCTGTGCAAGCTATCACAGTACCCACTTTATTTAGTCTTACTTGCTTAGCTCCAGACGGAAAAATATATATAACAACGGGTAATAGTACATTTTATATGCATACTATAGAACATCCTGACTCAATCGGTTTGGGATGTGATGTATTGCAACATAGCATTTTGTTTTCAGCATTATATTTTAATACAGTACCCAATCATCCAAACTACTTCTTGGATTGTGATTCTACACTTGGATGTCTTTGTGCAATAACAACAAATCTCAACCCTGATCCCTTGTCTAATAATATGGGAATAAAAGTATTTTCAAACCCAACCACAGGTAAATTCACTTTGCAGTTTAATGTACAGTCAACAGCAGGTGTTGTTGAGGTGTATGATACCAATGGTAAACTCATTTTAAAGCAACCCATTTCCCCATGGAGCCAGTACAAGCAATTGGATATTACCAAACAGCCTTCAGGCATTTATTATTGTAAATTAAAGTGGGGTAGTGGGGAGGCAAGTGCAAAGGTTATTAAAGAATAAGGGAAATAGGCGTAAGTCGTAAGGCATAAGGAGTAAGTTAAATAGCCACTTACGCCTTATGCCTATACTTTTTTTCTTATACCTTACTCCTTATGCCTTCCTACTTCCTATCTTAGCCCATATGAAAAAGTACAGCCTTATTCTTCTAACGGTTTTGTTAGCTTCTGGCGTTAGCCTTGTGTATGCATGGGGTTTCTTTGCGCATAAGCGTATCAATAAAATGGCTGTGTTTACTTTGCCCGAAGGGTTAATGACTTTTTACAAAGCCAATATTGATTTTATAGAAGAACATGCTGTTGATCCTGATAAACGCAGGTATGCTGTTAAAGAAGAAGCGGCAAGGCATTATATAGATATCGATCATTACGGTGCACATCCGTTTGACAGTGTTCCAGAATTCTGGAACGATGCCGTGGAAAAATTTACAGAAGACACATTGCAGGCATACGGTATTGTGCCCTGGCACATCAGTTTAATGTTAAACCGTTTAACAAAAGCATTCCGCGAAAAAAACTATGAGCAGATACTGCATACCTCTGCTGACATTGGCCACTACATTGGCGATGCACACGTACCCTTGCATGTAACAGAAAACTACAATGGGCAATTGACAAACCAGGTAGGCATACACGGTTTCTGGGAATCACGTTTACCGGAATTGTATGCTGAGGACTATGATTATTTTGTAGGTAAAGCAAAGTTTATTGAAAAGCCCATGGATTACATCTGGAAAATAATAAGAGAAAGTTATGCAGCCAAGGATAGTGTTTTACACATGGAAGCAGAACTTAATGCAGCGTTCAATAACGATCAGAAATATTCATACGAGCAACGCGGTGCTGCGATGACAAAAGTGTATTCAGAAAAATATTCAAAAGCCTATAATGATTCGTTAGACGGAATGGTAGAACGAAGAATGCGCAGTGCTATAATTTCGGTAGGAAGTTTTTGGTACACAGCATGGGTAAATGCCGGTCAACCGGATTTAAAGGGAATTGAAAAAATTACCATCAGCGATGAAATGAAAAAGCAACAGGAAGAAGAAGATAAAATGTGGCGCTCAGGTAAAGTTGCTGCACCTAAAGGCCATAGCGAAGAAGAATAAAAAATAATATCTAATAAAAACGTCTCCTGAAGTTCAGGAGACGTTTTGCTTTTGTATTACTGCCCGGCAGTTCCGGCAGGCATTGACTCAGCAACAGCTTTCATATTTTTTAGTCCATTGTCAAAAGTTTCTTCCATCATGCCGCTCATAATTTTTGTCATGTATTTGGCAACAGGGTTATAACCCATATCACTGTCAAACGTCCATGTTACTTTAACACTATCACCTACCTGCTCAAACTTATGAGCTGATGTAACATCTCTTTCACCATCAAAAGAGATTGCATAAACGATAAACTGATCAGGAACACTGTTAGTAATGACCATAGACCCTTTTCCAACATTGGGGTTTTCTCCATCCCAACTATATGAAGCTCCCTTGCCGGAAGGAATTTCGTTATAGATCATTTTAATAGAAGGATCCATCTTAACCCATGGGCTCCATTTTTCCCAGTTCTTTAATGTATTCGCCTGGTTAAATACAACGGCAATTGGTGCTTTTACCATAATGGTATGTTCGTTATGATAATGGTTCGACATAAGCAACGATCCCAGCAGGAGCAGGCCAATAATGGATAGAAAAATAATGAGAAATTTTTTCATTTGAGTATAATGTTATTCTACAATAAAAGTTTTTACCGATGAATTATTTTTAAAAACAACCCTGGCAAAGTATTTACCACTGTTTAAATTTAAATTAAGTTTATTGTTGGTATTCTTCAATTGATCTGTATAAACTTTTCTGCCCAGTATATCTATAATTTCCAGAGAAGGTGTTTCTGTTTTTTCTTTCATTGTTAACTTTATAGTAAAAGATCCTTTATTAGCTGAAGGGAACAGATCAAAACTGTTCTGAATAATTTGAGCTTCAGGTAAACCTACAGTAATAACACTGCTTAGATCAGTTTGCCATATACCCCGTCCAAATGTTGAAACGTAAATTTTATTCAATGCAGCATTCACTTCAATGTCGGAAAGAATAACATTGGGTAAACCGACACTTATATTTACCCACGATGTCGATCCGTTATTCAGCACGAATAAACCTACATCTGTTGCTGCAAGAATTTTATTCCCACCGGGCAGGCTTTTAACGCAGTTAACAGGAAGGTTAGGAAGATTATAGGAGATATTTTGCCATGTAGTGCCGCCATTTGAAGTAGCAAAAACTTTATTGCCCACACTAAAACCTGCCATTGAAATATACGCAGCATTGGCATTTGCAGAATTAATATCAACTGATGTATAATACAATGAATCAGGAATACCTGCAGTAACATCTGTCCAGTTAGCTCCGCCATCTGTTGTTTTATACAAACTTCCGGGAATGGTGTATTCATACCTTACTCTCTTTGCTGCATAAATTACATCACTGTTTGTATTGGCAACTGCAAGAGCAGAAATTTCATTGTTGGCAATTCCACCGGGAGGGAAGTTGGAAATGCCGGTCCAGAAATTACCACCATCATCTGACTTAACTACATTGGCATAACCAATATAAAATGTGCCATTAATATTATAATCAGCAGCAATAGGTGTTGTCCATTCTGCTACTTCATTATTTACATTTGAATTAATAAAATTAGAAGTAAGCCCTGCATCAAAGGACTGGTAAAAGTTTCCATACTGGCTGGAGCCAATAAGGAAATCATCGTTGGTGGGATCAATAAAATTATCCATACCATCACCGCCCATTACAGTTGCCCAACCTGATGAACCATCGTAAAAGAAGGTGGCATTATCCTGTGCACCTGCCATTACACGTCCTGAACTGTTTTGCGAACTTGATAATCTGTAAAAAGATGTGATCTGCATGGCATCGTTCAGCTTTGTCCATTGTGTTGGCCATGGTATGCCGTTATTGGCATCAGTCCAGCTGGAAATAAGCATGTTGCTTGTCCTGTATAGTCCTCCATCGCTACACACAAAAATATTACCTGTTGATGGTTGCCTGTATATGTTATGAATATCGCCATGCAACGTGGGTCCATAATTCAAAGTCCAGTGACTAACAGGATTAAATGTTTGTGTACCATCAATAGAGCCCCATATATTTACACCGCCTGTAAATACCATATCTCTATCCGTGTTATCCACATATAAACCTAAATCATAATTGCCCTGCCCACCCGTGTTATTACCTTCATTACCTTCCAGAACATTAAGCAAAGGGGGAATATATGTCCACGATGTTCCTGCATTTGTTGTTTTATAAATGCCATAAAGCCCCTGGTCGTTATCAACGGCAACAGCATAAATGTAGTTGTTATCAGAAGGTGCAATAGCCAATTTAATTCGTTGTACGAACCCTGTAGATGGGATACCCGTGTTTAGCATAGTCCATGTAATACCGAAGTCAGTTGATTTATAAATAGCGGCATTCCCATCGTTTGCATTCAATACCCAGCCGGAGGCTGCATAAAGTGTGTTTGGATTTACAGGATCCTGCACCATATCCCAAAAAAGTGAATCGAGTTGTTTGGTCCATGTAACTCCCGCGTTAATACTGGTGTACATTCCGTTAGCACCGCAAGCTACCAGCTTATTGCTGTTGCTTTGTGAAATGAATAATTTTCTGATCAGTGAAGCATCGCCATTTGTTAACTGAAAGCTAAGCCCTGTAGGCTGCCACGTAGTACCGCCATCTGTTGTTTTATAAACACCAAGCCCATAATGCGTATTTCTTTTACGCCCATTCAAATTAAGAGCTACTCCAAGGTATTCATAGTCACATAAAGAAATATACATGGTATTTACATTGTTGGGATCAATGACAATATCACTGATGCGTGTAATGGGAAGGTTATCGGTTAACGGTGTCCATGTTTGTCCGTTGTTAGTAGTTTTCCATAAACCTCCTTGTGCTACTCCTACAAAATAAGTAGAAGAGTTTGTTGGATCAAAAGCCATACAGTTAATGCGTCCCATTCCGTTTTCCATATAGCCGGTTTGGTTAACTGGTAAATTAAACGGACCTGATGGGATCCATGAAACAACCTGGCTGCTCCGGGCAGATGCCATTACATCTTTTTGGTTTGCAGCATTCACTACTTCATTCACGTAAATTGCAGGGTCAACAGGATTTCCCTGTGCATCGGTATGCATCTGCATATCCATTTCCCAGCGTTTAAAATATTTCCAGTTCTTTTGTTTTTTTAGATTCGATTTATTTTTCCAGTCATTAAACTGTAGTTGCATTTCTTTAAAAGAAAGAGGTGTGGTTGACCTCTTGAAAAACTTTTGCGCTTTTAAAGGAAGTACAAAAGCAGTTAATATGGCCAATAGCCAAACATTAATTCTTTTCATGGCAAATTAATTAATATGTTTTCTGAGCGTAATTTGGATCATCTTCGATGTTGGTGTATTGCTTTTAGCAGCAACACTATCAATAGGCACTAACACATTTGTCTCCGGGAAATAGGTAGCTGTACATTGTTCAGGGATGTTGAATTCTACGATTATAAATTTGCGGGCAACGCGTTCAACATTATTGTGATGGTTATAAATATCCACTACGTCACCGGCTTTTAATTGTCGGGAGAGGATATCTTTTCCATTCATAAAAATAACCCTGCGCTCGTTGGTAATACCACGATAGCGGTCATTCAATCCGTAAATGGTAGTGTTAAACTGGTCATGGCTGCGAATGGTCATCATCATCAATTCCCCTTCGGTAAGATGTTGCTTTTCAAAAGTGGTTATGGTAAAATTAGCTTTGCCATTAAATGTTTCAAACTTTCTATCTCTTGCAGAATTAGGCAAGTAAAATCCGCCCAGTTTTCGCACGCGTGAATTGTAATTGTCAAAACCCGGAATTACCTTTTCAATATCATCACGTATGGAATCATAATGTTTAACATATTCATTCCATCTCACCTTGCTTTTATTTCCAAAAGTTGCGGTAGCAAGTTTGCAAACAATAACAGGTTCACTCAATAAATCATCAGAGACAGGCTTTAAACTTCCTTTTGACATTTGAATAACACCCATGGAGTTTTCCGTGGTCACGAACTGATCTTCTCCGTCCACAGTGTCTTTATCACTTCGGGCAAGACAAGGAAGTATTATAGCTTCTTCACCAGTGATCAAATGACTACGGTTTAGCTTGGTTGAAACCTGTACCGTTAGTTTGCATTTTCGCAAAGCTTCAGCTGTGTACGTAGTGTCAGGAGTGGCGGAAAGAAAATTTCCTCCCATCGCCATAAACACTTTCGCTTTTCCTTCCTGCATGGCATGAATGCAGTCAACAACATCATAACCGTGTTGTTGTGGTGGCATGAAACCATAAACACTTTCTATTTTATTGAGGAAGTTTTTAGATGGCTTTTCGTAAATACCCATAGTACGGTCGCCTTGTACATTGCTGTGCCCACGAACAGGGCAAGTGCCTGCACCGGGTTTTCCTATACTGCCTTTCAGGAGTAAAAGATTAACTACTTCCTGGATGGTTTCCACAGCATTTTTATGTTGAGTAAGGCCCATGGCCCAACATGCTATTATTTTGTTTTTTGTTTTAAAAACCCGGGTGACCTCTTTTAACTGATCTAAACCAATACCACATTCTTCTGATAATTCTTCAAGAGTGTGTTGCTTTACACTTTCAATCAACTTTTCATACCCTATGGTATGTTCAGCTATAAACTGTTTATCGAAAACACTTCCCGGATTTTTTTCTTCTTCCTGCAACAGTAATAACTCAATGGCTTTTAAGAAAGCCATATCACCATTAATTTTTACCTGCACAAAAATGTCGGTGAGTTTGGTTTTAATGCCAAGCGCACCTTTTAATGTCTGGGGGTTATTGAAGCTGATCAAACCGGTTTCAGGTAAAGGATTTACTGATATGATGGTACAGCCATTTTCTTTCGCTTTCTGCAAAGCACTCAGCATTCGTGGATGATTGGTTCCTGGGTTTTGACCAAGGATAATGATCACTTCGGCTTTATAAAAATCTTCAAGCGTAACACTACCTTTACCAATACCTAAAGTCTCATTCAATGCAACACCACTTGATTCATGACACATGTTGGAGCAATCGGGCAAATTATTGGTGCCGTATTCGCGCACAAATAACTGGTAAAGGAAAGCAGCTTCATTACTGGTTCTGCCCGATGTATAAAAGACTGCTTCATCGGGAGAGGATAAGTTGTTAAGATGAACAGCGATCTTTTTAAAAGCTTCATCCCAGCTTACAGGAGCGTAGTGCGTAGCATTTTTAGCAAGGAACAAAGGCTGTGCAATACGACCTTTTTTCCCAACCTCGTAATCATTTAAGCTGGCAAGTTCAGCTACTGAATTTTTTGCAAAGAAATCAGCAGTTAATTTTTTTGTGGTGGCTTCTTCTGCTATGGCCTTGGCACCGTTCTCACAATATTCTCCTAAAGAAGAACGGTGCTTATCGGGATCAGGCCATGCACAACCAGGGCAATCATATCCGTCTGTTTGATTAAGTGCAAACAAAGCTTTCATTCCACGTGCCACATCCATCTCTCCAAACACATGCGATGCAGACGATAAAACAGCAGGAAAACCTGCAGCTACAGTTTTAGGAGCACCTAACTTCAAATCTAAAAACTCCTCAGGGTTTTCCGGATTTGGATGAGCATGTTGATTGGTATCTTCTGAATTATTCTCAGCCATTTTGGTGTTTTTCTGCTAATGGGTTTGGATAATTGTCGCTTTGGTCTTCATTGTTTTCGTCCAGGCATTTAAAATCTTTTTCAAGCAACAGGAAAAGTTTTTTGTCATTTTCGATATCCTGTTCATTTTGCAATCCTACAATATTTGTTTGTGTCCACTTTTCTGCTTCTGCCTCAGGTATGAACAAACATATTTTATTGTTGTTAAAAATTGCTTTTAGAACGGGTTCCACATTGCTCTTTTGTATAGCATAGGTTAAAGTGCCGGAGCCAAATTGTGTGTTCTCCTCTATATTACCATGCTCAGAAAAATAATGAACTTCCGATTGAGTGAGGCGAAAGCGAAGTGTATTTCCTTTGATACGTATTTTCATTTTAAAATTCTGTAAATTAATTGACCACAATTCTTTCAATACCATTATAAATATTAAACCGCTCATCGCGAAGAAAACCAACCAGGGTCATCTTAAAGTCTTTGGCAAGATTTACTGCGAGTGAAGAAGGTGCTCCAACAGCAGCTACTATTTTAATCCCCGCCATTGCTGCCTTTTGAATCAGTTCAAAGCTGGCTCTTCCACTCAATAAAAGTATGTGATTGGAAACGGGAATCAAATCCTGTTCTAATGCAGTACCTATCAACTTATCTAAAGCATTGTGCCGGCCTACATCTTCGCGCATCATAATTAAATTTCCACTTGCATCAAATAATGCCGATGCATGCAACCCTCCTGTATATTCAAACACATCCTGCTGCGCCCTTAAAGTTGACGGAAGTTGCAATAGGGTAGGGGTATTAACTTTCAAATTACCAGAGTCATTAGTCATAGGAACTACGGTTCTGACGGAATCAATAGAAGATTTTCCACAAACACCACAGCTGGATGATGTGTAAAAGTGACGTTCGATTTTTTTTAAGTCAATAGAAACATTTTCGTTTAATGAAACTTCAATTATGTTTTCATCAAAGGCATTAGGTGAAACACCGGCAACATCAGTTTTTGAAGAAATGATTCCTTCTGTAAATAAAAAACCTTTTGCTAATTCAACGTCATTTCCCGGGGTACGCATGGTGATGGAAATGTTTTTAGACAAGCGCCTATCAAAAGTGCCATAGTGCAAACGGATTTCCAAAGGTTCTTCCACAGCGAGATAATCCATCGTATTATCAGAACGCTGATCACCAATCTTAATAATTTCAAACTCAGCAATAGATGCATTAACCATGACTCAAATTTAAGAAAGAAAACCATTTATTTTTTTCATAGCTTGCTGATACTCTTCCGTGGTATCCACACTGGTTATACTATTCACATCCCATGGAATAATTTTAAGTGCGTTTTCATCCTGAAGAAATTTCTTTAGTGAACGATTGCCATAAGAGAATTCCGCTTTTAAAGTATTATAAAAATTTGCCGGGTAAAATGCCAGCAACGGCTCTTCGATTGCTGTTAAAGGATTGTAAAAGCAAGCAGGTCGTGATGAATCCTTTATCCATGAAATAAAAAACTGAATGTAATCCTTCTTTAAAAAGGGGTAATCACATCCCATGACAAAAAATGATCTGCCCGGAAATTTTCCCATTGCAGTTAACAAACCTGCCATGGGGCCATGATTATTTTTATCTGCATCATCAACGCTAAATTTATAGATGGGTTCTATCTTCTTTGATTGAAATTCATTAACTGAGAGATAGACATCACTAAATACTTTCTTTGCCATGTTATACAGATGATAGCATTGTGGTAGTCCATGGTAATTTATCATGCTCTTATCCGTACCCATTCGCTCACTTTGCCCTCCACACATTATTAAAGCTGCAGTATTTCCTGTTTGCAGGTTATTATGATAAATAGAATTATTGAAAAAGTCTTTTTTTATAATTTCTGCGTCATATAACTGATAGTGCTCAATGCATTCATTCAGTAAAGATTCCCTGACAACAAGCAGTAAATTTCCCTGCGCAGTTCCTGATTTATACTGCGTAATTATAGAAAAAATAGCAGGCTCCAGACCTTTGTGTTGTTCAATTTCTAGTTTACCAATCTCATCAACTATCAGCCAGCTAAAATTATGAGAACAGGCATTCAGAATAATTTTTTGCGCCTTCTCAAAAGCTTCTCTGCTAAAGTGGAATTTTCCAATTGCGATTGAATCATCTAATTCAGAAACCTCCAGGTCATGAAATTCTTTTTTCTCAATGTCAAATAGCTTTCTGGATCCATGTATGTCAGGAGTTAAGATGCCACCAACGTTTTCATTTTGAAAAGCAAAGTTCATAAGCAAGGTTGTTTTACCTGATCTTATGGGTTCTGAAAAAATGAAAATGTTTTTATTCACTTGATTTTAGTTGATGAAGTGATAAGATAAAAAGAACAAGAATAAACTCTTTATATTTTTTTAACCCTGCAAAACGTCTTGAAGCAATTATATAAGCAGGATTTATAAAACTCTTAATATCAGGTAATATATTAATTAATGCCTCAACTTTTTGTTTATGTTTATTTGATTGGCTTTTAAGGAGGCGGGAAAAAAGTCCTTTTACAAAGGGCTGAGCCAGGTAAAACAATATTAATAATACTGCTATTGTCCGGAGCATAACATATAAAGCCTCATTGATGACATTGCCGGAAAACAACAATACGGCAACTATAAATGCCAATATAAATAGAATTATAAAAAGTTTTTTGAATCTGTTGGGTCTTCTGCTGTTGGGTAATGATTGAGCAATATTTAATTGCTGGAATTGAATTAAAACATCTGCTGACCGTGTCTCTATTTGTAATGGTAAACGGCCAATCCATAAACCCAATAAAAACCCCCATAGTCCATAAACAGTGCTGTAAATTAGAATGAGCCAAAAGCTGAAAGAAAAATTCTCTGGCAATGCCAGATCCTTTAGTAATCCTGAAAAGAAAATATCGACAGCTTGCCAAAAAGACTTTCCAAAGACAATAGTAAGCATCAGCAACTTCTGAAACGCAGATTCAAGCAAAGCGATAATACCAAAAACAATGGAAGTTATTTTAAAGATTGGCAACCGGTATAAAAGACTTCCAATCAATCCCTGGAAGCCAATTGCAATGTAAGCACCAATAGGCGATTGAGGACTAACAGCAGCCTTAACCAAACAAACCAATAATGTAGCTTGTAAAATATGTTGCGTCACCATTTTCCTGGAATAAATTTCTGTAGTGTAAAAGGCAATTAAGCCAATAATCAGAACAGCAAATCCGCCAACAAAAAAACCTGTAAAAGGGATTTGTAAAGCGTGCATAATTCCGCCCAAACCTGATTCGCACAATGCCCATAACGCTGTTAGACGATAAATGAAACTACTATCTGAAGCTTTGACCATGAATGATTTAAATGGGTTTCTATCTTATAATTAATATTATGTTAAATTGAATATTGAACCATAAGGTCTTCTAAAGTTATCAAGACTTCTACTTCGGTTTATAGTACTTCTTATCATTTTTGAGTTTGCAAAGCTCAATATTAAACAATCCCAAAAATAGCATATGCTCCTATTCATTTCTCGCTCAAACAGATTTCAAAACTTAAAATATTTACGATTAACCTTAATAAAAAACTTCCTGGATGCATTTAACTATAAGTTCGGGAAAAAAATTAGATCAAATCCTTGCATATTGAAAAGTAATACCACAAGAAAGATTTTAGCCTTTGCCTGCTATCTTTTTAAAGGCGTACTTTAATAAAGCCTGCAATGACAGGTCTAATGGTAGTTCTCTCTTCATTTGTGTCTGGACCAGGTTCTTATAGGATTCCTGAACATTTAGATGACAGGGAGAATCAAATAATTAAAGTTTGAGACGATAAATAAAAGCTTCTAAGAAATTGAATTTAACATAATTAATGATATTCCTTGAAAGTGCAATGAGCTTTAAAGAAGCAGAAAAAACAGAAATATTGCTTTTCTGAATAAAAAAGTGCCCGAGACGAGACTCGAACTCGTACAGGTTTTACCCCACAGGCTTCTGAGTCCTGCAATACGCTTTGTAAATCAACTCGCTAGAGGGAGAGCTCCCTGCAAAACCCTTCAATTTGATACATTTCCGCACTCACTTTCCGCACTCAATCGCACTCACACTCTGCTGAAAGTCTAATTGCTTTTATCTCTTAAAAGCTACTGCTTAATTGTACTAACAATTGACCCTGGCATTGCCATAACTAAAATCAAAATTAACATTAAAATCAATTTAAAATAATTAACAAATGAAAAATGAAATTGAAATATTAAAAAGCTATATCTCCCCTGAGGTAGAAAGACTAATCGAGGTTAAAAACCTGGAATTGCAGGAAACTGCTATTAAGAAAGGTAAATTCTTTGCGTCTAAAAATTTACCTGCCCCAACAGGTGATACACTTGCTAACTATACTAACGAATCTAAAGCTTCCTGTGAAAAGTTAGATTCTGACGTCAACACGATCCTGCAAGTGCCCATGCATTTGGCTAATGGAGCAATGCTAAAAAAGAGATTAGAAGAGCGAAAACAAAACCTTGAAGAAGAAGAGCGAACTATTTCTAATACTATAAGTAATGAAGAGTTTGCCTTAAATGGATACAATCCGTATCAGTTAGAAAAACAAAGGAAACTTGCCATCGTCTTTCTTTCGGTACTTTTTTTAAGCGAGCTGTTTTTTAATGCAAAAGCTTTTCAGGTATACGATCTACCTTTGCCGGATTTTCTCTATAAATACGTAAGTATTGAAAATGCTATTAAGACAATAGAAACAAAAACACTTTGGTTTTCTAGTCCAAATACTTTTAAGGATCCTTTTGACTGCAATGCTAGTTTATTGGATTTTAATTTAACTCATGCAGAAATCGTTGAATTTATTAAGGAAAAAGTAGAGGAAATAGAAAAGCAAGACGGTTAGAAATTCTATAAGAATCAAAGAGATTCTTATAGAATTAGAAATCAATCACGAGATCAAATTCAGGATAGCATGAACAGTTCCGGTGTCTGTTGCTTTAGCGAAATTGAAACTAATATTTTGCTGTGGGGACATTATTCAAATAATCATAAGGGTGTTTGTCTTAAATTCAGTTCGCAAATTGCTGAAATAGGAACAATGTCTCAGCGTGTAAATTATCAAAAGGGTTATAAAAAGGTAAACTTTTGGACTGGAAAAGATCAGGCAATCACTCATTTAATTTTTACTAAATCGGAAGATTGGCAATATGAAAAAGAAGTACGAATATTTGCTTTGCTTCAGAAAGGCAAGATAGAATTTGATATTAGTTATCTAACAAAAATAATACTGGGTTGTAGAATATGGGATGTTGATACTGAAAAAATTAAATCCATAGTAAGACAACAAAATTTGAACGACATTAAATTTAAAAGGGCAAAACAAATGAAATCATCCTTCAGTTTAATCATAACGTAAAAAGGAAATTAATATACAATTATCCTAGCGAAGAAAATTACAGAATAATTAAGTTTATAAACTCACATCTACACTCACAATTTTATATTTGATTTTGATTTAATATGAAATTATGAACACTTTGTTCAAAAATAAAAATACATATTAGATTTAAGTTATATAGATTTGAGGTTAGAACTTAAACTTTCCTCCTATTCTAAAACTAACTTACAAGCATTTGCAATTAGTATCATCTTTTGTATTATTTTTTTTAGCATCTCTCAATTACGCTTTGCAAACAGCAAAATTTACATTCAAACTTATTCCATAAATAATTTAGCAAAATTCATATTATAAAGAAATAATACTCCTTGACAATAAAATATAGCACCTATTTCTTAAAACCATTATTAACTTTCCAACCACTATGAAAAAAATAATCACATCAATCTTTATTATCGTTTTATTCTGCACCCTTAAAACTAGTGCCACTGTTACTTTAAAGCTTACATCAGGTAGTCCTAAAATTTGTAATGATAATTTATATTCAGGTCGAATAGATGTTTTTGGAACAATTCCTCTATCATTTGATTTGGTTCTAAAGGCTGATGTATATAATAACGGGCTTATTTCCTGGCCTACACTTGCACCGTGTGGTGATGGTGTAACAACTATTAATCCCGCAACAATATCTTTAGACCCTAATTTCATTTACAGTGGTTCCAATAATTGCCCGATTACAGTTAGTACATCACCCATTTATAATCCATTGGATAATAGTTATAAATGGACCATCTCGCTACCCCTCAACTGCCAGAGTAGTTACATAATTAGATTTTCATATCATATTTTCCTTGATTGTTCATTAATACCAGATACAAAGCCAATCTCAAATAATCAGCAACTATCATTAAACGTGAATGGTACAGCAGGCAGTAGCACCGATAATTTTACTGATTTTGTGCCAATTCCATTTATTACTGATGCCATTGTTCCAAATATATCGCAAGCTGTACACGTCAATGGAAATTCTGGACAAACCTCAGAAATGTTTTTTGAGTATAAAAATGAAGGTTTTGATGAAATAACAGTTGACTTTACATTTGCTGATGATTATTTAAATAATTGCGCAACTCCTGGCTACGTTTCAACAGGAATGTATTATGATGTTAGTACAACGCAACCAGCAATTATTAATTTGCCGATGACATCATTGGGAGGCGGTATTTATGGAAAAAATTCTATACCAGTTCCAGCACAGTCCTCAATATATATTCGGCAATCAATTAATGTGAATGGATGTACTGATAATAATACATGTGTACCTCACCGCATGGGCATTTTTAACTGGAAATGCAGTAATAGCGTCAACTCCTGTCAGGTTTGTCAAAAAACATACACAACTCCTTTTGTTTTTGATCATGATCAACCTGGATTCACGGTGGAGTATGCAAATAATGATGCCCTTAATCAATATGATCCTGCATGTTTAGGCACTGAAAGTAACTGGTCAATTAGAGTTAAAAACATAAGTCCTTTAAGTACTATAAGTCAAATAACATTAAAATTTAATAATACAGCATTTGCTACAAGCTTATCCACAGTTCGTACTAACCAATTTCCAATAGTACCATCGCATAATGCCTGTACAGGATGCAACACTACTTTTTCTGCTCCTATTCCAGCCCCAGGTGCGCCTAATCCTTGTAATCAAACTGGTACACAAGCTGATGATTTTATTATTACTATTTCTAATTTAAGGCCACAGGAGTATTATGAATTCCCACTAAAAATTGCTAAATGTTGTGTACAGGAATACACCAGTTACGACCCTAACCCTATTATTTATAATGCTGATTGGGAAAACATGTTATTACAGAATAAACCATTTAATCAGTGGACTGTAATATCAGAAGGCGTTGTTTGTGGAAATTCATTTGATGAATCAACTTCCTTAAATAATCTATCTCAAAATATAAATGGTGGGATAAGTAGCCATTCAAACACAAACAACACAGATGTTGATTTAAAAGTTGGATTTGCTGCTGTGGGCGCAGATATAGATGTACCGCCTCACATTTCAGGAGTAACTTATAGATATGGAGCGCGAACAACTCAAAAGATGGACTTCAATAGCATATTTGGTGACAGTTTCGATAAGCAGGTTTTTGGATATGATGGCACTAACCAGCCTGCAGGAAGTATTTTAAGAGCAAGCATACACTGCGATAAAGGACTAATCATTGACGATATGGGTAGTGATGTTACATTGACTTACACCACTGCAGCAAATCCTTTAGTGCCAATAACAGTATCTTTCACGGCCTTTAGTTTAAATCTTCCAAAACCCACTAATGATAACGGAGGTGGTGATGCGTTAGCACCCTATCCGGATTGTGAGGCTGGTGATTATGATTTTTATTATGTTGTACCGGCCAATAATATTGATGATTTTTTTTCACGCGCATCATTTCAGTTTACCATGACCAGTTGTTGCACTGCTGCTGATGTTAGTAAGTATGAGGTTAAATTTAGTGTTTTACCAGAAGCAATTTGTCAGAATTTTCAGGGTGGCGTTCCTGCATTTAATGTAGATCCTTTGACATTAAATAATGCTCATTCATTTTGTTGGTTGCCGCTGGCAAAAAAAGGATTTCTGTTTAACGTGCATTGTCCAGGTTGCCGTGCACCGGGTATAATTGTTGATTACTATGAAATGTTCCGAAACTCTTTTGGTTTTTTAGATGCCAATAATGACCGCATGGCAGATTTAAATGGTAGTAATCTTATTCCAATAGATAAAAATAATTTACCTCCTTATGCTTTAAACCGAAATATTGCCGTACATGGTGATGAAGTTATTGACAGGTTACTAGCCCACTTTGTGCCTGGCAGCCCTCTTTGTGTAGCACCTGCTCCATGTCCCGATCTAAATTTCAGAGGTTATACCTATACTACACCACCTGCTGACATGAAGAATATCGATCCTCCTGTAAATAGTGTGATTAATTTAGATGTCATACAATTGGATAGGATTATACCGGGTGGAGGTTGTGGTAAAATGGCTGTTAACCCTTATGAAGCTGATTTATATATTGATGATGTAGAGGTTCAAACTGGACCATTTCCAACTATTTTAGACAATAACGACTTTCCACAAAGCGATAGGTTTTGGCATAGAAATACTTTGTATAAAATTCATCTTGACAATACAGTTTTCAATTCTATTAACTCTCCTTTTTACGAAGTAGACAATGTTACATCCCCTAGTGACAAAGAAATGATGTTTACATTTCATATAAATGATTTACATCAAATTCCAATTGCACCATCATCTTACCAGGGTGCAAGCTTAGTTTGGTCGTCCACTAGCTTGTCAAACTTTGTTTATCTGGAAAATCAGCAGTATAGGCTAGTTGTCCATTATAAAGTTGATGGAAATACTTTTTCTAACAGTTTCACCAACCCGTTAGATGAGGATTTACACATACAATCTGAAATTAAAAATTGGATGTGGCTTACTGGGGGAAATGTTGGCTATCCCAATCCACATGGTTTCACCATAGCTAACCATAACAATTTCGATCAAATGCCAAATATAATTTATGATCCCACTAGTGTTCCTCCTAATAATCCCTTAAGGGATATGCGTACCCCAAATCCACTCTTTAATCCTACAGGTTTGGTTTTTGATATTCCTAGTACTTATTGCCCAAGTTGTGCACTAGCTGATCAGGGTAATATGGGTAATAATTTTAAATTTTTCTGCGAGAAAAGGTCAAACACATTTCATTTCTATTCGTCCGATTTTTATAATTCAACTGGGTATACTGGTAATACTTTAGCGCCAGGAACATGTGAAAAAACAATATATAGTTATTGCATTGCTTCATTTGGTAGAGGTAACTATGGTGCAGGCAGCCAAGGTCATAGGGATTTATTTCCATTTGAATTTAGGCCACCGTCATTTTTGCCCTCCACTTTTAAATACACAAACATTCCGCCAGGATATCAATTAAAAGCAAACTCTGCTACAGCTACAAGCTATTTCTTTGCCGGAGGTGTGATAGGTACACCTGCAGTTCCTATATTAACACCTTCCCTAGGTATGCCCACACCACCCAATAAAGAACTTAATTTTTCGCAGAATCAAATTCAGCCCAATTTTAATTGCCTCACTGCATCTACAGGCAATAGTGGGATAATGGTTTCTGATGAATGGTTCGAGGAAATTACAAATGCATATTTAGTTCCAGATTGCCAAAGTTCAAGTAGTCTCTCTCAAAATTTTGTTTATACAGATGCTCAAATAACTTTTGGTGAGGTAACATCCACTCAGGCATGTCCTGTAACGGTTACTAGTAGTGCTTCTACAACTTGCAACCTGAACCAGCAAATACGTCAGAATGATGCGGGTTCCGGTGTTTTCACTCAACCTAATCCTAATCTAAATTTGTATTTTAATAGCAATGCTATTATGGCAAGTAACAATCAGGTTTGTTGGGAGTTTACAATGGAAAACCATACTATATCAAGCGTGCCGCCTATTACACCTGCTTACAATGTATATATACAGGTACCTAACATTAGCAGTCTTTCTAACTGGACCATTGAGTATGATTATTCAAATAATGTTGATTACCAACCAGCAGTGCAAACAGACGTAAATAATAACGAGTACTTCGCTTTATTTCCGACCCCTCCAACAAACGGAAATACTATATTTCCTTATTTTGACAAGGGTATGATTACAGTAAACAATGGAAAAGTTTGTGCTCAATATTCTCCATGTTTATCTACACCACCTCCTGCACAACTTACATTTAATTGGGGTTGGAACTGTACAGATGACATCGCTACACCCAATACATGTGGTAATGAATTCACTGATGTAACTTTAGACAATAATTATCCTTTAGTCATTGCTGACAACAGTACTCAAAATAATACCGCCAGTGGTGGGGTCATTTTATGCGATGATTATTCTTTTGGGGTAAACTTTGTAAATACTAATTCCGGTGATGCCATTCCTCACTATATTTCTTTTATATCCAATGCACCCTTTAATATAAGTCCGGGAAGTGTTGTTATTAAACGCTGTGATCAACCTAGTAATATATCCTATCCTCAATTGCAACCTGATGGCACCTATCTAATTGATTTAGCCGACTTACAGGCTCAAGGCATTCTAAACGATTTAACTATGGGGCAGGGTGATTGCTTTAGGTTAGAAGCATCATTTACTCCTCAATGCCAGTTTGAAGGAACATTTCAAATGCCGGAAATACAATTGGCCTACTACACGTTTTGTGATGAACAAATTAATCCACCTACCTTATTTGCATCAGCCCCATTTGATCCTGTGGATATAATTGGCACTGATTGTAACAACTGCTTCTCCATAACTAAAACCGCAACACCTAACCTAGTAATTTCCGGTACTGACGAGGTTACTTATACAGTAAGTGTCTGCAGCTTTAACGTAAATGCACAAAGTGCTAACATTTGGGACGATTTTCCTGCTGGCTTTAATCCAACTACACCAAGTCCTCTATGGGGCACAAGCTTAAGCACACCTTTACTTATCTCCAGTGCAGGTAATGCCACCCAACCGGTTTGCACAAATACGTATATTATCAAAGGCACATTTGATATTCCTGGAGATGCTACATGTAACACCGCTTATCTCGATTATGATTTTAACCAAAGCATTGATGTCAGCAGCCAGGCATGTATCGATGTTGAACCAGCCTGCCGCGATATGTATAATTATCCCGGTGTATATATAATTTCCGCACCAAATAATATTTACGGCAACCTTATTTACGATATCAACTTTTTAAACGCAAGTGAATATGTAGTCGAAGGGCAATTTATAATAAATGTGCCTAATGCATATTTTTCCACACAACAATTCCATATGGAGGCTGGATCCGAAATTGTTGTTCAGCCAAGGGCATCTCTGTGGCTTTATGGCACGCAGTTATCATCATGTTGTTGCAAAATGTGGAAAGGAATTACCCTACTCAACAATGCCCCTGAAGGCATCTCAGGCTCAATGTTATATACTGCCAACTACAAGTATGATCAAACCAATATTTCTGATGCTGAAAATGCTGTCACAGTTAATGATATTTGCATTGCCAGCATAAACAATACTGGCTTTTATAACAACTACATTGGCATAAACATGCTCCCACCGCACCCACTGTTAACCAATAAGCTCATAAGTACCAGCACTCTGGCAGTAAACGGTACGTTGTTTACTGGAACGGGCTCGCTGATGATGCCGTACATGGGCCAAACAACAACGTTGGGCCATCTGCCAAAAACAGGCATTCAGGCATTTAAATGTGTGCTTAATTTGCAAAATGCCAACGGTGGCAAAGGCAATAATGAGTTTATAAATATGAGCAACGGTATTTTGCTTTACAATACCTCATTGCAAATAAACAAAGCCTCATTTACCGATATTATACCAGACGATGTTTATATACCCGTTACCAACCTGTCCATCGGCTCCGGCAACAGTTTTAACTATAACGGCAGCGGCATTGCAGGCATGGTAACGAACAAAGGCTACGTGTGCTACCTTAGACAAAGGGGATTTGGCATCATGGCAGCCGATCCATTTACCTTTAACAACTGCAACTATGGTATTTTTAATTCATCAATGCAGCTTAGTAGTGATAATAATAGAATTACCAATGTAAATACTGCTTATCATGTTCGCGTGCCACGCATTTCTACTGTTATTTCCACCAACAACATTAACAGCAATCAAAACGCCATAGAGCTTATGCAATATGATGTTGCTCCTGTACTGGAAGTATGGAATAATTTTATTACTTTTGGTAATAGCAATTCAGTAACATATCCTAATTGGGCAATATTGGCCGAAGGCAATTTAATTCCAAGTGATTTACGCGAAATAAATAATAATACAATCAATTTTAAACAAGGTGCTAACTCATCTTTTGGTGGGATAAGAGCAAATGCCGGTGCTAATCTTAAGGTCATAAATAACCAGGTTTTTATGGTTAATAATGATGTAAACAACAATGGTATCCTGATAACAGGAAACAGGTTCGCCAACGTGAGTTGTAATCGTGTTACAGGTAGTGGTTATTATAATGTTTACAAGCTCAAATTTCAGTCAGCAATTACTAACGAAATGGGAAATGATCTTCTCCTAGGTTGCAATATATTAGACAAAACTGTTAATGGTTTGTATATTCAAGGACCAATAACTAATAATACCACCATTCGCAGCAATACGTTTAAAGATCATGTCAGAGGTCTATATTACAGTGCTTCTGCTATTACAACACCTCAGGATAAACAAGGTAATTTGTGGAAAATAGGAGGTACGCAATCTGGTGGCTTAGAAGCAGAAAATGATGGTAGCACAACCAATATTAGCCAGTCAGAATATCATTATAATTTAGCAAATCCTACCCCACCTACAGGATTTCATTACAATGCGGCCTCTACAATTAATTGGTTCAAAACTTCATCTGGTGCAAATTCATTTTGTGATGATGGCATACAAAATACCCCCGATTATTGTACTTATTATCCAGCAGGCTGCAATAATTGCCTTACAGATATAGATCAGGATATTGCGGCTGGTAATTTAGTAAACGATCCTTATACCGATGAAACAAGATGGATGATGGAACAAGAACTATATGCCAAATTGGATAAAAATGCCTCATTGCGTTCCTCAATGCTCATGAATAATTTTTACAATTCTAATCAAGGAACTACGTTATCCGAATTGGTATCAGTTAGTGATGATAATAGTACATTGTTTGATACCGACAGCCTTTTTGATTCAACTTTGGTTTATCATGATTCGCTTGCAACTGAGCAATTAAATTTAATCCAGGAACAGGTATATCTACTCGATACTGTAATTAGCAATAATGATACTGTTGCTCTTCACAACATCACAAGTGCAATTGACGGTTATTCTGCTACGCTAGGTACTTCAATCGCTACTGTTAGCACAGCATCTTATGCTGTTGAAACAAATCGCGCCACTGCAGCTGCAACAATTAATGCTGCAAACAATACCATAATCCCAATGCTTAGCCCTGCAGAAAATGAAAGGTTGGTAAATAATATTTATCTCAACACTATAGCAATAAATTTGTTTGAATTTACTGACATTCAGGCTCAAACCTTGTGGCAAATTTCACAACAATGCCCAATGTCAGGCGGCAATGCTGTTTTCCGCGCTCGAAGCCTGTATGCCCTTATCGATAAAACAGTATTTTATGACGATGCTAAAATTTGCAACGATGTAGGTATTGAAGCACGTATTGCTGGTAATGATATTTCTGATAAATCCAATGCATGGATATACCCTAATCCCACAGCCAACAATGCAACACTTGAATATCGTATTGATGATAATGCTGTTGGTCAGTTTATAATTTACAGCATGCCTGGTCAGCAATTGTACAGGGCATCGCTTACTGGTGGCAACGGAAAACACATCTTTAATACAGCTAATCTTTATCCTGGTGTTTATCAGTACATGATAACAAGTAATGGTAGCAGAGTTCATGTTGGTAAACTCGTAATTGTCAGGTAAAAATTTAGAGGCAGTCAACTTTTTGTTTGGCTGCCTCTTATATTAAAATATGAATATTAGAAGATCAATAATTTTAATCCTACTCTTTTTAAACTGTGTAACATCCTTTTCCCAAGGACTTAATAATATTTGGTTATCAGGATATGAAAGCTTTGGCGGTTTACCTTTTGGGATAAGTCGATTAAACTTTTTTAATGGCCCTCCCCTAATTTCATATGATAGTTTAAATATGAATTTTAACCATACCCATACTAACATAAGTGATAGCTCAGGCAATATTCTTTTTTACACTAATGGAATTTATATTGCTGATGCAACAAATGATACAATGCAAAATGGTGGTAGTATACACCCTGGATTATATGCAAATACATTTCCTGATGGTTTTTTAATAGCACAAGGCGCATTAGTAATTCCGAAACCAGGAAGTAACACAATTTACTACTTATTTCACTGTGGTGTCGATAATTATCCCAATGCATCAGGTAGTGTTGCCTACAATTTACGCATGACCACTATTGATATGTCTTTAAATGGTGGATTAGGTGCAGTAACACTAAAAAATCAAGTAGTAATTAACGATACATTAAATGTTGGAAAAATAACAGCTTGCAAGCATGCCAATGGCCGCGATTGGTGGGTAATGGTTCATCGCGTCAACTCCAATAAGTTTTACAAACTTATTATTACACCAAATGTAATTTTAGGTCCATATTCCCAAAACATAGGTTCTGTAAGAAATATGGATGACGGCCAGGCGAAATTCTCTCCTGATGGTAGTAAATTTGCTTATTATAATGCAAACTCAACTGCTCTTGATATCTTCGATTTCAATAGATGTTCAGGCACATTAACAAATTATTTAAACGATATATCCATTCCTATTAATCCCGGAAATGTAGGTTGCGAATTTTCGCCCAACTCAAAAGTTCTGTATGTATCCGATGTAACAAGGGTTTATCAATATGATCTTTCTGTAGCAAATATCATATCATCAAAAACTATGGTTGCTCAATGGGACTCATTTGCTCAACCTGGTGACCCCAATCTGAAAACGTTCTTATGTAACCAGGAACTTGCTCCCGATGGTAAAATTTACATAACAACAGGTAATAGTACTACATACTTTAGTACTATTGAAAGCCCAGACAGTATTGGAATGGCCTGTAATGTCTCACAACATAGCGTGTTATTGCCAACTTATTATTTCAACACCCTCCCTAACCATCCTAATTATTTCCTTAGCTGTGATAGCACCCTCGGCTGTAACTGCGCAGTGCTCACTGGTTTCAATTCTTTTTCTTTGCCTGAAGATCAATGGGTCAAAAGCTACCCGAACCCTACCTTAGGTAAATTTACCTTACAGTTCAACGTACAAGCGAAATCGGGCAAGGCAATGTTATATGATGTAAATGGTAAATTAGTTTTACAGGAATATATACCTGCGTGGAGTCAGTACAAATATTTAGATATATCCAGATTGTCCAATGGCATATACTTTTGTAAACTCAATTGGCAAAACAATTTTGCAACCATTAAAATAATAAAGCAATAACAAATTATTTATTATTAATAATTTGAAAATAATGTAGGCAACTTAAATTCATAAGCTTAAATTTAAGTTAAGAGCGTAACTAAAATATTTAATAAATTAACCTTAAAATTATATCCTATGGATATGGCTATGAATTATGAAGGCCTTATGCGATCTGCTTATCAAGTTGGAAAAGGAAAAGCACCTGGCGCTGATGCAGATATTTATCGTAAAATGGATAGGGCCTCATATCAGTTAGAAATAGAAAATGCGTTTATAAAAAATAATAAGAACCGTTCTAGTTCTTTAAGTATTGAAGAACTAGAATACAATTTGAGAGTCGAAACATTGTTGATTAGTGGATATATTCATAGAGCCATTAAAAATGCACTAACTTCTTATGGCCATAAGTTTAATATTGAACAAATATCAGAGTTAAATAAAACTTTTGAAATTTTGAAAAATAATTTATCTGTTCAAATAGTAGAAAAGGCTATTAAAAATATTAACGAAATTTTATATGATGTAAAACTTACCCCGCAGTAATATAACTATGCCATTAGATACATTTAAATCAGTCATCATGCCCTACTGCCTAAAAAAAGAAGCTGACGGCAATTATGTCGTGCTTAATAGGGAATATAAACCTTTGGGATTTATTACGAGTGAAATGATTCGTTACGAACAATACCCAATCTCAGCAAAGCTCCGTGCCATTAACGAGAAAAAAGCTCAACAGTTATCACATGATGCCTCGCCAAATGTCGAGAGGATATTTTTATACAATGGAGCAACTGACCCCACGTCCAATAAAACCAATCTTGATGCTTACTTAAAGCGTGTTGAAATCCTATTAAAACTAAAAGTAGGTTAGAATTTGTCCCTACCTATGGAAAAAGAAGTGAAGCCAAATCAAAAACTAATTGATTCAGCTAAGGCAGCTCGTACCGAAATATTAAATAAACTAAAAGAAGTAACTACTCAAAATAATTTATATATTTCAACTCAGGATTTAGCTAACATCCTTTATCCTGAAGGGCCGTTCTATTCAAAACCGTTTTCATCACAGCCTAATAAAAATTTGAATGTAAATGGGGACTTGCTATTAAGCAGGTTAAAGAAATTGGAAAAAGATGGTTTGGTTGAAGTAAAGAAAATCGTTGGTAAAAGTTTATGGAAGTTTAAAGAAATAGAATAATTAATAACCTAATCACATTAATATGGCATCTGAACTTTCAGAAAAACGCTATCAGATATTAAAAGACTTCTTAAGTAAATGGAATCCTGAAAACGTTAAGAAACTAAACCTTCATACCTATGCAATAGGAGATGCAAACTACAAGGAAACCTTCACGCAATGGATTGAAAGAAACACTGATCTAGTTGGAAGGATTCGGGGAATTGGAGGAGGAGGCTCTTTTAAATTCGGGATATACTTTAAAGACCCTAAAGATACTTATGATTCAAAAAAATTTAAGAGCGATAATCTGTATGCCTGGGATACAGCTTTTGGAGAAAGCAGAGATCAAGTATTTTCTGAAATTAAAGAAAGAATAATTAAAGTAATTAACTATAGCCTTAATGGTGATTTTGAAGCGATAGAAAATGTAGATAAACTATTCTCTCTCGTTAAATGGAAGATTGCATTTTTATACTCCAACTTCCAACTTCTTCCTGTTTATAGCAATAAAATGCTTCAGATTATTGCTTCCGGATTGGGATACACACTGACGAGTAAACGGAGTGTTGACTTGCAAAAATATATCATTGAGCAAAAACCTGTTAACATTGATTTCTTTGATTGGTACGAAGAAATATTACAAACATATCTTCGGGGTAACTCTAATTACTATGTTGTAGGAAGTAGCTACGGGGAATTTTCGGATGATAAATTAATGGATGTTTTTTATTCAAGGAACCTTATTTCCATTGGTTTTTTTCGTGAATCTCTTGAGAAGTACTATTTAAAAGGACAGCAAAAAATTATTGGGTATCTTAAAAAGCGAAATGAACCAGCTAATAGCATTGAAGCATTAAAGAATTTCTTAAATATAAAAGAAGGTGATGTAATAGCTATTAAATATTATGGCAACGCAAAGAACTTAAAGATTGCCGCTTATGCTGTAGTAAAACCAGATTTTGAAGGAAATATATATAAATACGATGATGAGTTAAGACATACTTTAAACGTTGAGTTTATCGAAAAAAAGGTAGATCTAAATATTAATTTGATTAAAACTCATTCAGTACATTTAATTAGTGACCCTGATGAAATAAATACAATTTTTGGAGGATACAGGCAGCCACCTGAGGCAGGAAAGAAAAAAAACAAGCCACGAGGCCGTAAAGGAACAACACAAAAGAACACCTCGGGCCATGTACGAACGGTAAACTATTCCGTTACGATAAATGGTTTTCATGATAAACTTCAACAACAATTTTATGAATATCTAAAAGAAGAAAAAAATGACTTGGAGGGGAATTTATGTAAAATGGAAGAGGATTTTGTTGATGTATCGTATATTGACGAAAACATTGCTGAATTATACGAAGTAAAGCCTTCTCCTAACCCCAAAAGTTGCATAAGAGATTCATTAGGGCAAATTCTATACTATGCTTCTATATTCAAGGAAAATAAACCTCTAAAATTATTTGTTGTAGGGCCAAATGAACTACAAACTGAAGATAGCACCTATCTTGAATATGTAAAGAAAAATTTAAAAGTTAATTTGGAATATATTTATTTTTCAGGTTAATCGATTTTTTAAAAGAATCTCGTTTAATCAAATAACCCAATGAATAAAATTATTTTCCTTAATACAGGCTGGATGCACAAGTACAAAGGCTTGGGCAGTGATAAAATTAGTGGTGGTGGTAAGCATGTAGATAAAACTGGCTGGGGTGGGGAAATGTTCAATTTTCTTCCACAGAACAATAAGTACTTTGGATATGCAGAAACATGGGGTGCCATCAATCTTAATAGGATTGATCCCGATTTGAAAAATGATTTCATAGATAACATTTGACGATAATTTGGACTGCAAGACGTCCCAAAGTTGGCGGGACATATATTGTTGGTTGGTATAAGAATGCCCGCCTCTATCGCACTTTTCAGCCCGGAACAAAATATGGAAATAGAACTTTTAAAGGCAAGCAAATGGGCTTTATAGCGGTTGCTGAAAGGAAAGACTGCAAACTTTTACCACCCGATAAACGACTGTTAAAAATCCCAAGGGGATTGAATGGTATGGGGCAGAGGAATGTTTGGTATGCTGATAAAAGTCCTCGGTTTGTTAAAACCGTCAGGAATTTTATTCAAAATGGCAGCCTGCCAAAAAGTAATAGGAAAACCGCAGGACGAGGATACCCGATACAAATTGATCCTTTAAAAAGACAATTAGTTGAGACAAATGCAGTCAGACAAATTATTAAATATTATAAAACAGAAGGATATAATGTACGGTCTGTTGAAAAGGATAACCTGGGCTGGGACCTTTATGCAACCTATAATGATATTGAATTAAAGTTAGAAGTTAAGGGACTTTCAGGAAGCGCAATAATTGCAGAACTTACACCAAACGAATATGAGCAATTAAAAAAGCATAAAGATTCCTATCGCCTCTGCATCGTTGCTAAAGCATTAACCGCAAAACCTGATGTTAGAATATTTTCTTATTCAACTGATTTAAAAGAGTGGTTAGATGATGATGGAAATATTTTGGATGTTAGCCCCATTATAAGCGCCAGAGTAAGTATCTAAGGCATGCGTTTTTTTTAAAGGGGTTCGGGGAAATGTGTTCCCCGACAAGATAGCGTGTGTACCGCTTCCACTACTGTGGACGGTACACACGCTATCTTGCCACCGTAACTCTTCGGATTTCTAACGGTCAGTTTTGTTACCAATATTTGGACCCTGTCCTTTTCCGGCATAACTGCTTTTTTGTCCTTTTCATTTTTTTTAGAAATAAAAATGCCCTTTTGAAAATAAATTATTTTTTGAAAAGTTTAGATTATATCCTAAAAATTATCTTATTTCGATATTTGTTACATTTGCTTCTATGAGAAAAAATCGAATTGTAAGGATATGATATCAATCGAAAGTTAATGCTCAACAATTTTTTATGATTATTAAAAGATTCACTTTGATGATTACTCAACCTTTCTGGTACGTTAATCAATATACGAACAAGTCTTAATTTTCTCTTGAATAGTTTGCGTTCTTAATTGGAATCGTTATTCCAATTAATTAAATGAAATCAATTTGACATATATTGAAATGTATTGGATAATTAAAAAAATAAATAGTGAGCGTAATAGAAAATAAGCCAAATAAAAGAAATCGAGGAATTGATACTCTTCGTGGAATTGCTATTGCTATTATGATTTTTGCTAATTCTATTGGATACATTGCCCCTGGCTATGACCCATTTTTCTCAAGATTCTTTGGATCACTTGCTGCTCCTCTTTTTATTTTTTTATCTGGATGCATGATAGGATTCGGCAAAAGGAAAGAAGAACTTATAACTGAAAATTATTCTTTTAAATTAATTTATAAGGGTTTAATAATTATTATCACTGGAATTTTAATTGATTCGCTCATTTGGAAAATATATCCATTTACCTCATTCGATGTACTTTATTTGATTGGCATTGGGTTAATTATATTCCCGATTTTTCTTAAAATTTCCAGGAATACACTATTCATTTGCTTTATTTTAATCCTTTTGATTGCATTCGGTTTGCAATTTAGAGGTTATTACAGAAATGAAATTAACGAAATTGACTTGGGAAATAAAGTTTTCAAAACGTCAGATATTGAATGGAAAGCTTTTTTACTAGATGGTTGGTTTCCTATTTTTCCGTGGTTAAGTTATATGATAGGCGGTTATTGGGTTTCTCAATTAGAAAATTTTAAAATCAAGTTTTATAAAATTCTAATAGCAATTTTAATATTTGGTGGTGCTTTAACAACTACTTACTATTTTCAGATAAAAATTATACGTCATGAGTATTCTGAATTATTTTATGCCCCGGATTTTTTATATGTTTCTTGGTCTTTTGCATTCCTGTATTTAACTTGGTCATTTAAATCGATTTTTAGCAGCTCTTATTGGTTCCCATTTCAGCAATTAGGCAAATGCAGTTTATTTATATATGTTTTGCATAGTTTAGTCATAAGTATTTGTTTTAATGATAAAGAAGTTAATAAAGAAAAATACTCCAACAATATTTTTTTAACATATTTTGTTTTTCTATTCACAATGATTGTAATTGCATGGATTTTGAATCAGTTAAAAAAAAATAAATCATGGCCAAAACTGCCCTATACCTTACGTTTCTTTTTGGGCTCATAAATTCGGTTGCATTAGGTGGATCGCCACCTGATGCAATAATCGGGCAGCCTTTACATATTAAATACGGAATATATTTAATAGATTTAAATGTTGATTTTAAAGAAAGCACTTTTGATGCTGATTTTTATTGGTGGTTCAAATACGATACATCTATTGCCAATGCTAAAAACATGACTGACGCAAATATTTTTTCTTTTGAGTTTACAAATTGCGAAAATTGTCCACCTGAAATTATAAAAGATTCGGTACAGTCTAAAACTTATGAAGGCATACGTTACTTGACAGGGCGAACTAGGGGCAAATATCATTTTGAGCCAGATTATACTAATTACCCTTTTGATTCGCAGACACTCACAATGGAATTTGAACATAAGGTAGCTGACATTGACAGCATCTTTATTGATATTGACGAAACTTCTTATCCGGCCTCAAATCATGATAATGGAAAGTTTTGGTTGTCGGATGAGGTGCAAAAAGATAAATCAAAAGTTTATGATATTAAATTTTGCACAGCGGTAAATACAAGCCATATTTATCGTTCAAATTTTGGAGATCCGGAATTTAAAGATTATCCTAACGCCTCTTATTCAAGAGGCGTTCATAGCATAGTAATTCAAAGGTATTCCTTTTCACACGTTCTAAAGATAATTTTTCCACTTCTGATAATTATATTATTTGTAAATACAGTTTTTTATGTTCCTCCAGCGCGAATTGAAGTAGCTTCAAGTGTTGGCTCAATTTCACTTTTGGGAGCACTTGCATTTCAATTGCTTTGCTCCGAAGATTTACCAAGTATTGGCTATATGGTGTTCTCAGATTGGGTGTTTTATCTGACTTACTTTTTTATCTTTCTGGCAATATTGCAATCAATATTAACTTATTACTGGGAACCTGATTCTGAGAATAAAAATCCTGATGATTTGGAACCACATATTAATAAAACAGAAGAACGAAATTATAAAACAAAAGTAAATGATTGGGAAAAGAATAATCATTTACAAATATTGATTCATAGCGTATTTATTTTAAAATTTACCAGTCAGAAGTTCTTTATTTTTAAGAATTATTTAAGTAACAATTTAAAAATTGTCAAGTATTGGGTTTCTGTTGATAAAGCTACTTTATCAAGCGACCTTGAAATTGGAGCAAGAAGATACTTCGTTTTATCATATATATTTTTCTCAATCTACTTATACATTATGATGGTTATTTTTCCTTGGTGGCTTTCTATTCCTTTTACCGCATTTTTATTAATATGGATTTGGGCTGGTATAAATTCGTTTATTGATAAGGCAAAAATTACAAGCTCGGAGGTGCAATCATCCCAAAGTTGTTAATTCAATTTAACAACTTCCTGGTTCTGTTTTCCATTTAATATTCTCCTATACTATCTATAATTAAGAAAATGATATTATGTTTTTAACTTGGCAGTTGTAGAGTTGAATGAAATTAGTAAAAGCACTAAATTAAGTGCTAATCCCATTATTGTTTTTTAGGTAATTCAAAATTTTTTTGTAATTATCACGAGTTTGTTCCCATTTCTTTTTTACTTTAATAGCCTCTTCTAAATTAAGATTATTATCACTCAAATCTAGGGCGTTCAATTGTTCCTCCGACTCATAGAGTTTTTCTCTTGCTGTTTCTAAATCGCTTTCACTATATTCAATATTTTCTTTCCCTGGAAAAACTTCTTTCATATAAATTATTTATTTAATTAAATTACTATTAAAGACCTGTAATTATTATATCCTTACGCAGAGCTAATGTCAAACACATCAAGATCGGTTTTTAATATTATTTACTACTTTTAGATCCCCAACAATAGATAACTATTAATTATCAATGAACACAGAGGAAACTGAACCTACCGTTTATAAACTCAAGCGTATCAATAGTTCTACTGATAAGGATTATCCGAGAGCATTAAAAATATATTTGGATAATATTGATTATAATGTCATTACTAATACTAATGAAATCACTCATTGTATAGATTCATATAATAAATTATATCCTGATGCAGAATTCACAGTTGTAGGATTTTATATGAATAAAGTTTTAATAGGTTTTTCTCAATTTATTTACTTTAAAAAGGAAAAATTTATGTTCATTGATTATTTAGTTATAGAAAAAATATACAGAAAGAATAATACATTTTACGAGTTTCTAGCTAAAATACGTGAATACATAGATTCTGTGAATTATGATTTAAGGTATATTGTAGGTGAAATTAGTTTGCAAGGAGCCTCAGAAGAAAAAGAATACTCTCCTAATACACGAAATTTAATCAGGTTACTAAAAATGAATAATTTCGGAACTATAGAAGCACCTTATTATCAACCTATGTTAGGTGTTAATAATTATGAGTCATATTTAAAAGCAATTTTAATGCTCTATCCAGTTGATGAATATAGAATCATTAAAAAAGAAACTTTTTTAATGATTCTTAAAACAGTTTATTTTAAGCATTATGAAAATTGGTATAAATTATTTCTTAATGATGCTGAAATAAGAGAATACTCTATGCATATTCATGATCTTTTTAGAGAGATTAGTGAAAAAATAAAGAGCAGTACTTCAATTGATCTTCAAAGTTATAATGAGTTAATGAATGAAAAGACTGTAAATATTCCCAAAAAAGTCCCGAAGAAAATTCTTTACTTTTTAATTGGGCTTATATTATTAACAGTTCTACTATCAGTAGTTTCCTTTTCTCTAAAAAGCATTTTAAAAATGGATTACAAAGATCAATCATCCTTCTTAATATTTGTCTCACTGACTTATTTAGTTATTCTTTCTTTTCTTTCAAACAAGGCTTCAACGCTATTAAATAAGGTTGTCGAAAAAGTGATTGAGAAGATTACTTAATTTTTTTTGCAGTAATAATTACGTTTGATGCACACTGATTAAGGAATGGAATGTAATGAATAATTTTATCTAACCATGTAAATTTAGCAGCAAAATTTGGTGATTTTGTTATGCGGTATACAAGTATTGAAAGCATATGAAATCTCTCTGTTCTATTGGGCTCTAACCCGGCAGCTCGCAATAAATTTAAAATATAAATTTCAGAGTAGTACCATATTTTTTCTTGCCTTCCTTGATAAAAGGTTTTTCTAATTATACTAGATGCATTAAATTGTTTTGTGAATATTAACTCTAAGGATCGACTTGATTCAAATTCAATGACTACTTCGCCAAATATTTTCATTATTCTCGAAAATTCATTAATTGATTTTGCAGCATCACAATAATTAATCACTTCACCAACACAAATTATTAAATCAAAATAATTATTTTGAAAAGGCAGAGATTCGATATTTCCTGTTAAATAAAGTTTTTTATTCTTAATTTTTAAATCTATCAAATCAAAATGGATCATTTTATCTTCTGGAAATCCATAACTTTCACCTGCAGATCCTGCATTCAAAATTAATTTGCCATGGCAATCATCTTTAATTGCTTCTAAATATTGCTGAATTTTCTTGAAATTATATATATGCCATTTGTCTTCTTTCTGCCAAATCGGATCTTGATTGTTATAATTTCTGGCCACTTCATCAGGGTCTATTTTACTCATTGATAATTAATAGTTATCCTTTATTCATGCCCCTACTCTACCATTGAAAATTCTCGTCTGGGATGCTTTGTTGTTAATATTTGCTTTTGCTTTTCACGGTTCACATGGGTATAAATCTGAGTTGTCATTATAGAACTATGGCCCAGAATGGATTGAATATATTTTATATCAACATCGTTTTCTAAAAGTAGAGTCGCAACTGTGTGCCTAAATTTATGAGGAGTGATGTTTCTTTTGATTCCTGCCTTCTTAATCAGGTTTTTAACTATTGTTCTAATTGATTGATCAGATAATTTATTCCCAAATCTATTTGTAAGGAAAAAACCTCCAGAATTTTTAATTGATTCAGAAAACAAGGACTGGTAATATCGTAGGATATTTAAAGACTCCTGATTACATATTTGAATTATCCTCTCTTTTTGGCCCTTACCATTTATTGTAATTGATCCAGTAATTGTATGTATGTTTTGCTCTTTCAAGTCAGCAATTTCAGAAACTCTTGCTCCTGTTGCAAAAAGCAGCTCAATTACAACTACATTTCTTAAGGCTTCTAGATAAGAATATCTATCATTATCCATTTCCATTTCTTTTAGGTCATATGCTACTTTAAAGATTTGCTTTATTTCTCCCAAATCCATAACAACAGGTAGTACTTTTGGCTCCTTGATTCTAATTCGCAATTTTCTTAGTGGGTTAGCTCCAACCTTATCCTCAAATTCCAGGTAGTTAAACAACGCTTTGATAGTCGCAACCTTTCTTTTAATTGATTTAGGTTTCAGCAGTGAAATACTTTCGACATATTCTCTTAAATGGTGCTTATTTATCGAGGATATATTTAATGCATAATTTCTATCTACCAAAAACTTAGTCATTTGCTTTAAATCAATAAAATATGCCTTTGTGGTTTTAGTGCTAAGGTTTTTCTCCACCTTGCAGTGATTAATAAACTCTTTAATTGCTTGCTGGATTGTAATCATAGATTTCCTTTTTATGATAAAGAAACCTAAAGAAGTTTAGTTATGTCGATTAATTAGGCTTAAAAGAAAAGCAAGTCTTTACTCTCTTGACCAATTTTAACCCCGAGCTATAGTAGAAACTGAGATGGAAAAGCCCTTACAAATACCCCCAGGAAAGAAAATTAAACACCTAACAGTGTACTGTCGCCACAAAGAGTGTAAGACGAATGTTTCGGATATATGTAAATGTAGCGGTAAGGATATTATAAAATGCCCTCATCCTGAAAAGCATGTATTTAAGTCCTATGTGCCCGTGTCAGGATCAAGCAACGAAAGGAGAACTAAACAATACGATAGCCGTGATATCAATGAAGTTATACCACAGGCAATTGAGTTTGAGAAATCAGTAAAAGAAAATCAGTTGGATATTAAAATAGATGCTCCGACAAGCAAAAGGAAACGAGAAAAAGTAGAAACAGAAAACATACCTACTTCAATAGCCCATGTACTTGCAAGGTTTATCGCGTATCAGGCTAACGAGAGTACCAAGCCATCTACAAAAAGAACGTTCACCAGAACATATCAAGGACATGGAAATTTCAGTAAAGTTATTCGCTGAATGTTTAAAGAAAAACAAGCAAGATATATTGAAACTATCGGTGTACGATTTAAACGACACAATCGTTGGTCAGTTTTATGACTTTCTCCAAATAGATAAAGCTTATGCAGGCAGGACATTCAATAAAAGAATGGGACATCTCACCAGTTGCATCAAATGGTACAGCGAAACATTTGATGCAGGAATTAAAAATTACTTTGAAAAAGTACCTAGAAAGACCGTCAACTACCATCCTGAAATAATTTCTAAGGACGAGTTTGAATCACTCCTTGAAAGAATTAACCATACTAATGGATTTATAGAATACAAGACAGGAGTTAAAAAGATACGAAATGTATATCGACCATGGCTTAAAGACGGACTTAGGTTAGCACTAGAAACAGGAATACGCAGGGAAGAAGTAATTAATTTAAAGTACAGTGATGTTGCAAAAGATGAAAAGGGGAACGGGTATATAATTGTTGAAGATTATAAAGTCAATCGGATTCAAGGACGGAAATTACCTGAAGAAAAAAAGTACATCTATATCCCATTAACTCAAAGCCTGAACGATTTACTCGAAGAGCTCAAAACAGAGAATCATAAGGAGACTGACTTTATTCTTGCCCCAAACCTGAAAATAAAGCGGAACCGGATCATGTCGGACATTCTCTCTCGTGGGTTTTCTCACTATTATAATCAGCTAATCACTGGACGGCAACTTACTTTCAAGTCACTTCGCAAGACTTATATAACAAGCTTGGATTTATTTACTGGAGGAAATGCAAGGGAAATAACGGGACACTCAACAAACAAAGTTTTGAATGATCACCACACAAACAAAAAGGCAAAAGCTAAGGCTGCAAAAGGTTTTAAAGTATTTGAAACTGTATCAAGGCAAAATCAGCTGAAAGCCGTTAGGACAAATTCTATGGGCTCTAAAATCGAAAAGAAAGGTATTGAAAAATGAAAAAATCAAAAATCAATCAAGGGAAAGTGGCGGGAAATGAAAATTTCCGCACTCACTTTCCGCACTCAAGTGGTTTTTTAGCGGTTCTCAGCCCTAACAAACGCTTTAACAAATGCACTCAATTGATTGATTATCAAAAAGTGCCCGAGACGAGACTCGAACTCGTACAGGTTTTACCCCACAGGCTTCTGAGACCTGCATGTCTACCAATTTCACCACCCGGGCTAATAAAAAAAGAACTCATGAAATGTGCCCGGAACGAGATTCGAACTCGTACACCTAAAAGGCGCCACCCCCTCAAAGTGGTGCGTCTACCAATTTCGCCACCCGGGCATTTTTAATATCATCCGGTATTCCGGATTTGAGGGGCTGCAAAAATAAAAATTAAACGCACATTGCAATTGTTCAACAAAAATCGTTTTAAAGAAATACCTTTGAAAAGTTGAAATTTAGATGAGTTTATTCGCAGTTGTTGATGTAGAAACCACAGGCGGAAGTCTGCAGGGAGGCAGTCGTATTACAGAGGTGGCAATTGTTGTTCATGATGGAACTTCTATTGTTGATACATATGCTTCTCTCGTGAACCCTGGTATACCAATTCCCGCTTTTATTGCTAACCTGACAGGCATTACCAATGAAATGGTAGCCTCGGCTCCCTCATTTCACGAAATTGCATCTGACTTATTTACTTTATTTCAGGATAAAATTTTTGTAGCCCATAACGTTGCGTTTGATTTTAGTCATATCAAATCAGAATTTTTGCGCTGTGGCATTAAGTATGAGGCAGAAAAAATGTGTACCTGCAAGCTTGGCCGTAAAGTTTTACCAGGCTTTGGTTCCTATTCTCTTAAAGCAATGTCAAGGAACCTGGGTATTTCTCTTAAAAATCACCATCGTGCTTTAAGTGATGCTACCGCTGCCGCTGCTATATTGGAACGATTGGTTGCCGAAGCAGGTATTGAAACTATAAGGAACTATTCCATTCCGGAAGAAAAGGAAGTAGATATCCCATATCACTTAATTGAAAATCTTCCTGAGAAACACGGAGTGTATTTTTTTCATGATAAGGGAGGAAACTTATTGTATGTAGGTAAAGCCAACAACATAAAGAAAAGAGTGGTGTCTCATTTCAAAAAGGGTAATTCTTTTAAGGCTAAAAAAATAAAAGCTCTGCTTCATGATATTTCCTGCATTGAAACGGGTAATGAATTGCTGGCATATCTCCTCGAAATGCAGGAAATAAAAAAGCACAAACCTTTTTTTAATTATGCCGGTAAAAATGAAATTACTTATGGCCTGTTCGAGTCCATTGACAAGAAAGGGATCATTTCTTTAAAAGTTGATGCTATCGATAATAATGAAGCTCCTGCTTTGAAAAGTTTTAAATCTAAAAAGGTTGCAGACCAGTTCTTAGCAGAGAATACTGCCAGGTATAAATTATGTTTATGCGTGAATGGGGTTGAGAAAAGCAAAAACAGTTGCTTGTATGTGCAGACCAAGTCATGCGAAGGTGTTTATCACGGTTTTGAAAATGTTGAAGAATACAACCTGCGGGCCGAAAAATTTCTTCAGCAATTTAATGATTATTTACAACCTGTAATACTCATGGATGCCGGGAGAAGTACCGATGAATACAGTGTTATAGCCTATAAAGCTGGCATGATTGGCTATGCTTATTTAAATACAGAAGAGGCTGTTGTGCAAGATGAAATTTTACACAGGCTAACCTATTTGCCTGCCGGTGTGGAATACAAAAGAATTTTCAAATCATTCTTTGTGCGTAAGAAATATAAAAAGGCTATATTTCTTGATGAAAGTATGAATTCCTTTGCTTCATAAGATCATGATACGTTAATCATAGAAAGATTACAGGTGAAAAAAAGTACAACTCCTATTCAAATAAGGTTTGCAGATATTGACTGGATGGGCCATGTTAACAATGCAACCTATATCACTTACCTAGAGATTGCAAGGCTTGATTATTTTAAAGAAGCAGGTGCTCAAATTGACTGGCGCCAAGTTGGTTTCATTCTTGCGCGCACAGAAATTAATTATGTGCAACCTGTATTGCTTACCGATCAGCTATTCGTAAGAACATGGTGTACAAGGGTTGGCACTAAGAGCTTTAATCTCTCATACTCTATTTTCAAAAATCAAAACTCTGAGGAAATTGAAGTAGCAAATGCACTTACCGTTCTTGTTTGCTATGATTATGAAAACAGAAAAAGTGTTGAAATGCCTGAAGAATGGAAGAAATTTCTGGCATAAACAATTTACAGTTACATAACGAAATATTTTAAGTTATTAAACTAAAAAAGGGAAAACACCTTCGTCAGGCATTTCCCCTCTAACCTAAAAACAATAAACCCTGCACAAATATAAAGCTATTTTTATGTCCCATGCAAATAAATTTATGTAGGTTTTAATCTCATAAAACTTCATTCTCAGACCTGAAATATTCTTTAAATATTCTGTTTTTCCGTAGGTTTGAGGCTTCAATTTTCATTCGTATGATTAAAAAATTATCAATCATTTGCAGTGTTTCTGTTTTCGTGTTTTCAAACACCTTGTTTGCACAACAACTAAAAAATCTGACCTATGATGACATTTATGTTTCAAAAAAATTTATTGCAAAAACGGTGAGTGAATTAAAGAGTATGAATAATGGCAATACTTTTTCTGATATGGACGATAATTCAAATATCATTCGTTACTCTTTCACTACCGGCAAACCTTTGGATACATTGCTGAACTTTAGTTCTCTCCTGAAAATTTCCGGGAATGATAAATTTAATTTCACTGATTATAATTTCAGCAAGGATGAATCAAAAATATTATTGACAACAGCTTCAGAAACTATCTATCGTCACTCATCCAAGGCAAATTATTATGTATATGACCGGAAAGCAAAAACATTAAAAGCTGTTTCGCCTGGTGGTAAACAGATGTATGCCTCTTTCAGCCCTGATGGAAAAAGGGTTGCATTCGTGCGTGATAATAATTTATTCCTCAAAAATCTGACAACAGATGTAGAGGCGGCCGTTACAGCAGACGGAAAAAAAAATGAAATCATCAATGGCGCCAACGACTGGGTATATGAAGAAGAGTTTTCTTTCAGCCAGTCATACCAATGGTCTGAGAATGGAAATTACCTGGCCTACTATCGTTTTGATGAGAGCAAGGTGCGTGAGTTTACATTGATGTATTACGATAGCCTCTACCCTACCGAAGAAAAATATAAATACCCAAAAGCAGGTGAACAAAATTCAACCGTAGATATATTTATTTATGATATAACTTCAGGAAAAAAAGTAAAAGCTGATATTGGAACAGAAACTGATCAATACATCCCGCGGATTCAATGGACCAGGGAGGATAATATGTTATGTATTTTCCGGATGAACCGTCACCAGAATAAACTTGAACTTTTGAATTGTGATGCAACATCAGGTAAAGCTTCTTTGCTCTTAAAGGAGGAAAGCAATACGTACATAGAAATTAATAATGATCTGACATTTCTGGAGGATAAAAAACATTTCATCAGAAGCAGTAGTAAAAGTGGATATCGTCATTTGTATTTTTATACCCTAGGTTCTCCTGAGGAAAAACAAATTACATCAGGCAATTTTGATATAACTGCCGTTTACGGATACGATGAAAAATCTAAAACGTGTTATTACCAAAGTACAGAAGTTTCTCCTATGGAACGACAGGTTTATTCCATCACATTAGCAGGGGAAAAAAAATTATTGTCTCCTCCTGCCGGTACTTGTGCGGCAACATTCAGTACAACATTTAGTCAATGTGTAATAACTCATAGCGATACCAGGAACCCTGTTGATTGTGCAGTTTATGATAATACAGGAAAGAAGATAAGAACGTTGGAAGATAATGCTAAAGTTAAGCAGGCATTGAGTGAATATTCTTTGTCACAGCAAGAGTTTTTCAAGTTTAAAAATTCTGAAAACATAGAACTAAACGGATGGATGATTAAACCAGCTGATTTCAATCCGGCAAAAAAATATCCTGTGCTGGTATTTGTATATGGAGGTCCCGGATCTCAGACTGTTTTAAATAAATGGGGAAGCACTAATTATTTGTGGTATCAGTTAATGGCATCAAAAGGCTACTTGGTTGTTTCAGTAGATAATCGCGGAACTCCCGGTAGAGGGAAAGCATTTACAGATTGGATTTACAAAAACATGGGACACTACGAAGTTAATGACCAGATTGAATTGGCAAAATATTTAGGTAGTCAGTCCTATGTTGACAAATACAGGATAGGTGTTTTTGGATGGAGTTATGGAGGTTATATGGCTTCATTGCTAATGACTAAAGGTGCTGATTATTTTAAAACCGGTGTTGCAGTGGCACCTGTTACCAACTGGAGATACTATGATTCTATTTATACAGAACGCTACCTTCAAACACCACAGGAAAATGCAAAAGGTTACGATGAAAATTCCCCCGTTTTTTATGCTGACAAGTTGAAAGGAAAGTTTTTACTTATTCATGGATTAACGGATGACAATGTACACTTTCAAAACAGTGCGGAACTGGTAAAAGCACTGGTTAAAAACAAAAAACAATTTGACTCTTTCTATTATCCAAACCAGGCACACAGCATTTCAAAAGCTAAAGGACATGTTTTTGAAATGATAGGAGAATATATTTCTAAAAATTTATAATGCCGTTGCTATTCTTTAGCAATGTAAATTCTATTTATAAACGGGCTTTCAGGCTTTTAAAATTGTTGTTTTAATTGGGAAATATAGCAGTCAGGTTTGTACGGTATTTAAACGATCACAAAATTGCTTTTTTTACTTTTTTGCTGGTATGGTTGTGCTTTTCATTCGCTGGTATTCAAAAATTAAACATTACTGAGGATATTTTTGCTGCTCTTCCCAAAGGGAAGGCCTTTCAGCAATTCAGTTCCATTATCGAAACAAAAAATATTGCCAATCAATGTGTCTTTTCACTTTCGATTAATAGCAGCGATGCAGATGAAAATAGAGATATGGCTAATTCATTTGCAGATTCCTTACAGAAAGCTACAGGCGCATTGCTTACAGACATATGCCCAACCCGGCCTGATGTGGAGATGGAAGTATATGATTATTTCTATCATAATTTTCCTGTTTTCATTGATACTTCTTATTACAAAAAAATAAATGCCAGGCTACAACCGGATAGCATACAAAAGGCTGTGGCCAATGTGCACAATCAATTACTATCCCCTTCAGGATCTTTTGTAAAAGATTTTGTGATGAATGACCCGTTATTTATTTCTTCTGATTTCTTTAAAGAGCTGAATAATAAAAACAATTCACAAGGTGTAATAGTGGAAGATGGAATAGTATATACTAAAAACAAAAAACAAATTTTAATAACGGCTAAAACAGCTTTTGACACTCACAATACGGAAGATAATATTTCATTGAGCACTAAACTCAAGACATTTAAAACTGCGTGGAATCAGTTTCATCCTCCAAATCAATTTGATTATTTCGGCACGTTTGAAATTGCCGCTGAAAATGCAGTACAGGTAAAGAAAGATACTTTTCTCACATTGATGATTTCATTGGTGCTGATACTCCTGATACTGATCGTCTATTACCGAAAAGTATTGATACCAGTTTATTTTGTTTTGCCCGCAGTCTTCGGTGGTTTGTTTGCCATGGGTGTGATGGGTCTTATCCGGCCTGAAATATCAGCTATATCTCTTGCAACAAGTGCTATTTTACTTGGAATAATTTTAGATTATTCTTTCCACTTCTTTACGCATTTGCGTCATACAGGGTCTTTGTCTGAAACAGTAAAGGAAATTACAGTACCCCTTTTAACCGGAAGCATTACCACGGTGCTTGCCCTGGGAGCACTTTATTTTACAGACTCTGTTGTGTTACAGGACTTCGGTTTGTTTGCTTCTATTGCATTGGCAGGTTCTGCGCTCTTTACTATTATAGGGTTACCCGTAATTCTTAAATTATTTAAATTCAGCTATCGCGACATTCCTGATAACGTTTTCAGGATAAAGATTCCACCGGTACCCGATAAAATAAAAAAACTGGCTATGGTGTTTGTGGTGATCCTCACGTTTGTGTTTTTATATTTCTCTACAGGAGTCCAGTTTGATAGTGAGCTGGAAAATTTAAGCTTTCATCCTGATGTTTTAAAGAATAAAGAGCAGGAACTGGCAGGTATCAATCCTGCAACTGAAAAGAAAATTTATCTCTTCGCCACTAATGAAGATTATAATAAAGCATGCACAGCAAATTATCTTTTATTTGAGAAAGTCTCTGCTCTTAAAAATCAGGGGAAAATAAAGAGTATGTTATCAGCTGGACAGTTTCTAGTGCCTGATAGTATAAAACAACAACGAAAAAATTTATGGAAGACTTTCTGGAAAGAAAGAAAGGGGTCTACATTTAGGCGGATTGATCATGTTGCTGACAGTGTAGGATTTAATCCTGATGCTTTCATCAATTTTAAAAATTGGATCGAGCTTGATAGTAGTAATGCACCTTCAGAGGATTCACTGATCAAAAAAATTGGTATTGATAATTTAGTAGAGAGAGATGATGATAAAAGTACGTTCATAACAACAATTATTGTCAGCAACGAAAACAAGGCATTTGTAAAATCGCAGCTGCAAACTATTGAAGACATTGAAATATTTGACCGAAGCGAAACAGCTACATTGCTTTTACAAACCGTACGAAACGATTTTAACTACATACTTTTAGTTTCTGCATCCATTGTATTTTTTACACTTCTTATCATATTTGGCAGAATTGAATTGACACTGCTGGCATTTTTTCCAATGGTAGTAAGCTGGATATGGATTTTGGGAATTGCCAGTTTGCTGAATATAAAATTCAATTTTGTGAATGTTGTCATTGCCACTTTCATTTTTGGCCTGGGCGATGATTTCAGCATTTTCGTTACGGATGGTTTATTGAATAAATACAAATACAGAAAAAATGTACTTCACTCCTATCAGTCCGCAATTCTACTTTCTGCCTTAACGGTGGTAATTGGGACAGGTGCTTTATTTTTTGCAAAACATCCTGCAATACATTCTGTAGCTGCCATCAGCGTATTAGGAATTGCTGTCATCCTTCTCATCTCTTTTTTGTTTCAGCCCTTTTTATTTGGTGCGTTTGTACAAAATCGAATCGATAAAAAAAGAACACCCATTCCTTTCTCCCAGTTTATATTATCCAATAGCTGTTTTCTTTACTTTATCACCGGTTGCACTATTTTTCATCCGGCAATGATCGTATCCTGGTTTTTGCCTTTGCCCAAAAAATTAAAAAGACGAGGAATAAATATCTTTATTTCAAAGTTTGCCAAATCTGTTATCTATTCAGGTATACACGTACGAAAACGTATATTCGGAAAGCATAACCTCAACCTAAATAAACCAGCCATTATCATCGCTAATCACTCATCATTTCTTGATATTTTATTGATGCTGATGTTAAACCCGCGCATTATTATTATGGTTAAAGAATGGGTGTACAAGTCTCCTTTCTTTGGTTTTGCAGTGCGTTATGCAGGTTATATTTATGCAGATTCAGGTAATGAGGAAAACCTTGATAAAATAAAGCAACGCATTGCTGACGGCTATTCTATTATGATCTTTCCTGAAGGTTCACGTTCTGATGATGGAAGCATTCAACGTTTTTATAAGGGTGCCTTTTACCTGGCGGAAAAACTTGACCTGGATGTTATCCCTATCCTTATTCATGGAGCCAGTGAAGTTTCACCAAAACTTGAAATGATGGTTAAGAAAGGAGAAATGAATTTAAAAATTCTTCCACGTATAAAAAGTGATGATGCCTCCTGGGGTAAGGATTACTCAGAACGCACTAAAACTATTCTGCACTATTTCAGGAAAGAGCATGCAGCTTTTAAAAATGAGCGCGAGAATGCCAGCTATCTTTTTACACGTGTCTTTTACAATTACATTTTCAAAGGCCCTGTTATGGAATGGTACATCCGTATAAAATACAGATTGGAAGCTACTAACTATGATTTTTATAATAAGCTTATTGGCGCAAGATTAAATATTTTAGACGTTGGATGCGGATATGGTTACATGTCATTCTTTCTGCATTATAAAAACCCCGAAAGGAAGATAATAGCTGCTGATTACGATGAGGAAAAAATCAGCATTGCTGCCAATGCTTATGACAAAACACAGAACCTAGAATTTATACATGCCGATGCATCAGATCTGTCTTTTCAAAAACAAGACGTAATTTTATTAAATGACGTGCTACATTATTTGCCTGAACAAAAACAAAGCGCTCTCTTACAAAAATGTGCAGATAACCTGAATGAGAACGGGATATTATTCTTGCGTGACGGCATAACAGACTTAAAAGAAAGGCATGGTATGACTAAGGCCACAGAGTTTTTATCTACGCGCTTTTTCTCTTTCAACAAAAAAGAAAACGATTTACATTTTTTTAGTTCTGCATTTATTCGTCAATTTGCACAGCAAAACAATTTAACGGTTGAAATGCAGGAACATTCAGGCAAAACATCCAACGTATTATTTATTTTGAGAAAAGGCAATGAAAATTAACCCGGAAAAAGAATACGATTTTGTAATTATTGGCAGCGGCTTTGGTGGAATGTGCTGCGCTTACATTCTTGCCAATGAAGGCTACAGTGTGGGCGTGGTGGAAAAGAATATTCAGTTAGGCGGAAACCTTCAGATATTCAGTCGCGATAAAGTGATACTGGATACAGGTGTACATTATATTGGTGGATTAGATAAAGGGGAAAACCTATATCGCTTCTTTCAGTATTTCGGTTTAACCGAAACCCTTAAAATGAAAAGGCTGGACGATGATTGTTTTGATCTGATTGCTTTTGCTGATGGCAAACAGTATAGATACGGTCAAGGATATCCCAATTTTATAAAGAACCTGGTAGCAGATTTTCCAGAAGAAGAAAAAGCCATTCTTACTTTTTGTGAGAAAATTCAGGAAGTATGCAAACTGTTTCCTCTCTATAATTTAGAGGACATGAATACAGCTGCATATTTTGAAATGGATTTCCGGACTTTAAATGCGCATGAGTATATTGCTTCTATCACCGATAATGTGAGGCTGCAAAATGTACTTGCTGGTAGTAATATTTTATATGCAGGCATTAAAAGTAAAACGCCATGGTACGTGCATGCGTTGATTATTAACAGTTATATATGTGGCGCATATCGCTTAATGGATGGTGGTGCACAATTGATAAAACAATTCAGTAAAAAAATTAAAAACAAAGGCGGTGAGTTTTTTATCCATAAAGAAGTGACAGGAGCTAATTACTCAGACGATGGCTCTGTTAATTCCCTAATCCTTGATACAGGTGAAACCATTCGCGGTAAAAATTTTATTTCCAATTTACACCCCAAGACTACCATTAATATTTTCGGAGAAGATCGCTTTTTAAAAGTGTACAGGAAGCGAGTTCAGAATTTAGAGAATACTGCTTCCTGTTTTACACTGCACCTTACTTTTAAACCGAAGACTTTTGAATACTTAAACTATAACATCTACCAGTTTTTTATTGATGATGTTTGGGATTCGGCAAACTACACACAGGAAAACTGGCCGACAGGGTTGTTTGTTTCCACACCTGCTACATCCAAGGGCAGCAAGTATGCTGAGTCTGTATCCATCATGGCATACATGCAAATGGATGAATTTGAAAAGTGGAAAGACACGCATAACACTACTGCAAAGCCAGGTTATCGTGGCGATGATTATGAAACGTTCAAACGTGAAAAGGAAGAACAGATCATAAATCGTTTAGAGCAAATGTTTCCGGGCCTCAGATCCCAAATTAAAAACGTGTATAGCTCTACCCCACTTACTATTCGCGACTATATTGGAAATTTAGATGGTTCGCTTTACGGTATTGTAAAAGACAGTAATGATCCTTTAAAGTCATTTATTAATACACGCACCAAAATACCTAATGTATTTCTTACAGGGCAAAATCTTATTTTTCACGGCATTGTTGGAGTTACCGTTGGAGCTTTTGTAACCTGCTTTGAGTTTATTGATAGGAAAAAGTTACTGGATGAGGTGAAGAGTTTTTCGGAATAGTATTCCTGTCTTCAACTTTTTTTTTTCTACCGTATTCTTTTTTTTGTTTTGATTATCATTTAGTTAAAACCAAGTCTTAAAGTTTTTTAGCTTAATACATAATATTCTTATGTATCTTTGTGTTATGTATTCAATATTTATCACATGATTTACTCATCCGAACTTATTAAAGGCACACTAAAAACCATTATTCTGAAGTTGTTGAAAGAAAACAAAAGAATGTATGGATATGAAATTACACAGACGGTAAAAGAACTTACCGGTGGAAAAATTCAACTGACTGAAGGTGCCCTCTACCCTTCCCTTCACGCTTTAGAAGCGGAAGGAATACTGATAACAGAAACAGAATATATAGGCAAACGCGTCCGTAAATATTATAAGCTTAGCCCTGAAGGAAAAAATATGACAAAGGAAAAGCTAAGCGAGTTTGCTGATTTCATGAACACAATGAAATTTTTACTGGACATAAAAATTAACGAAGCATAAATGTATTGCATCACTGAACAACAGATTACGTTTATACTTAACGACATTAAACAAAATGGCGTTGAGATGGAGGACCTGCAGTTAAACCTCCTGGACCACGTTTGTTGCATCATTGAAAATGAGCTGGAAGCAAACGGGGACTTCGAGCAGTTCTACTTCTCCACTATTAAAACCTTTTACAAAAAAAGTTTAGGCGAAATAGAAGAAGAAACAATTTCCCTTGTAAACAACAAAAACTATTATGTAATGAAAAAAGTAATGATGATGAGCGGAATCATTTCTGCAGCACTCTTTAGCATAGGCATAGCATTTAAGTTTATGCATTGGCCAGGGGCAAACGTATGTATTGTGCTGGGCATTGGTATTTTAAGCCTTGTATTTCTACCATTGGTGTTAACCCTAAAGGTAAAAGAAAAGCAAAATACAAGAGATAAATTTCTGCTCTCTATGGGCATGTTGAGCGCTATATGCATGATCCTTTCTATTCTATTCAGAATTATGCATTGGCCCGGGGCTATTAATTTAGGTTATCTTACCATTATCATTTTGTTGTTAGTCTACTTACCTATTCACCTCACTTACGGCATTAAAAATCCAGACACAAAGGTCAATACAGTTGTGACATCTGTATTATTAGTAACAGGATGTTGTCTCTGGCTAACACTGGTTATTTCTCCGAAGGGACTGCAGATGCAGGGGGTCAGAAATACTCAAACAGTAATTCGAAACTTTAAGTTGCTACAGCAGGAACAACAACAAGTAGGTGAATTGATAAAAGCAAACAAGTCAACTTCTCCCCTCTTACAGCAAGGAGAAAAAATAAATGCTCTTTCCAGCACAGTGGGATCCGAAGCTTGGAATTCACGTGACTTGAAGTCGCGGC
>JADMIO010930440.1_pt1 | contig 54712 bp, 54 predicted proteins | sample 8958161 | NCBI WGS metagenome assembly JADMIO01 (sample SAMN16585339, study PRJNA669376) | soil metagenome | isolation source: Crop rotation soil | place: USA: Cullars Rotation, Alabama | collected 2011
GCCGCGACTTCAAGTCACGTGAATTCCAAGCTTCGGATCCCACTGTGCTGGAAAGGCGGCAGGCCGGCCGGCATCGGCGGGATGCCGCGCAGCTTGAATCGCGCCAGCGAGCGGCAATCGTCGGCGAGCTCGCGCTCGCCCTGCAGCACGTGCACGTCCACCGCCGTCTGGTTGTCCACGCCGGTGGTGAACATCTCGCGGCCGGTGGCAGGAATCGTCGAATTGCGGAGGATGATCTTCGACACGACGCCGCCCATCGTCTCGATCCCGAGCGAGAGGGGCGTCACGTCGAGCAGCAGCATCTCGCGCCGGCCGCTGATCAGGATGTCGGCCTGGACGGCGGCGCCGAGCGCGACCACTTCGTCCGGGTTCAAGTCGCTGTGCGGCGTCCGGCCGAAGAGATCCGACACCGTGCGACGAACCAGCGGGATACGGGTCGATCCGCCGACGAGCACCGCCTCGTCGATGTCCTTCGGCAGCAGGCCGGCATCCGCGAGCGCCTGCCGCACCGGGGCCATTGTCCGATCGACGAGCGGTTGAATCAGCGCCTCGAATTCCGTGCGGGTGACCTGCCGGCGGTAGCCCGCGGGCAGCGCCGGCGCCGGGCCGACGCGGATTTCGGCTTCCTCGTGTTCCGACAGATCCAGCTTGGCCTGGATCGTGGCCTTGCGGACCGCCTGCACCAGCTCCGGCGTCGCCGGATAGCCGCTCAGCTCGAGATCCCGGAGCACCAGCTGAATCAGGAGGTTGTCGAAGTCGTCGCCGCCAAGGTGCGTGTCGCCGCTCGTCGCGAGCACCTCGAACACGCCGTCCTCGACCTTGAGGATCGAGATGTCGAAGGTGCCGCCGCCCAGGTCGTAGACGGCGATCGTCCCGCGGTTCTTCTGGTCGAGCCCGTACGCGAGCGATGCCGCCGTCGGCTCGCTGATGATGCGCAGGACCTCGAGTCCGGCGAGGCGGCCGGCGTCGCGCGTCGCGGTCCGCTGGGCGTCGTTGAAGTAGGCGGGCACCGTGATGACGGCCCGGTCCACTTCGAAATCGAACTCGCCCTGTTCCTGGAAGTACTGCTCCGCGCGATGCTTCAGCTCGCGCAGCACGAACGCCGAGATCTCCGGCGGCGTGAACTCGCGATCGGCGATCCCGATGCGCACGACGCCGCCCGGCTCGCCGCCGACACGGAACGGCAGCATCGCCGCCTCGTCCTGCACGTCGTCGATGCCGCGGCCCATGAAGCGCTTGACGGAATAGACGGCGCGCTCCGGCGCAATCAGCAACTGGCGCTGCGCCTCGCGGCCGACGTAGATCGTGCCGTCGGTCCCGATCGAGACCACCGACGGGACGAGCCCGTCGCCGGACGCATCGCGAATCACTTCCGGACCTTTCGGTCCGACATGCGCCACGAGGCTGTTGGTCGTCCCGAGATCGATGCCGACGACTTTACCCACGGGCTTCGGACTTCGGGCCACGGGCTTCAGGTGCGTCCGCGGCCCCGGTAGTCCCGGAGCCCGAAGCCTGTAAGCCGGAGCCGACAGAGGCAACCTCGCGTTCGATGGTTGCCAGGAGGTTATTGATGTAATTGCGCTCGAGCAGCACGGTCCGCAGCGCCTCGAGCGTGCGCCGTTTCTGGTCGGCGGGTGCGGCCTCGCGCTCGGCGTCCCATCGCGCGCTCAGCTCCTGCAACCGCGCCTCGTGCTCGTCGCGCTTGCGATCGATCGGCTGGCGGGCCGCGTCGAGGCGCGCCCGCAGCGCGCCGGGATCAGCGCCACTCTCGCGGGCCTCGCGGATCTCGTCAAGCTCTTCGTTGAGGGCGAACACTTCCTCGAGCAGCGCCGGCGGTACCTTCGCCGAGCCGCCGGCTTCCTGCGACGTCGCAGTGGGCAGACCTTCGATCGCGAGCAGGTGCTCGATCCGCGCGGCCGGGTTCTTCAGCGCGCGATAGGCGTCGTTGAGATACGACGATCGCTCGAGGCTCGCCAGCCGCTCCTGTGGCGGCGCGTTGTAGTAGTAGTCGGGGTGGAACTTGCGACTGAGCTCGCGGAAGTGGCGCTCGAGCTGCTGCGGGTCGATGTTCAACTGGCGGGGAAGCCCCAGGAACGAGAAGTAGTCGCCATGACGACCGAGCGCCAGGATGCGGCTGCAATTCGGGCAGAAGTGCTCGTCAACCGGGGCGCCGGCGCCGCAGGTGCGGCATTCGAGCTGATCAACGGGGCGGACGGGAATGGAGTCGCGTGACATGAGATCACGATCACGCCCCGAAGGAGCTCCCACACCCGCAGGTCTGCTTCGCATTCGGGTTGTGGAACACGAACCCTTTCGTGAGGAGCGCCGTGTCGTAGTCGAGCACGGTGCCCCGGAGGAACAGCAGGCTCTTGCGGTCCACGAAGATCTTCGCGCCGTGCCCCTCGAACACTTCGTCGCCGAGCCGCGCGTCCTTCTCCCACGAGAAGGTATAGCTCAGCCCCGAGCAGCCGCCGCCCTTGACGCCGACACGAAGACCGCCCTCGCTGATGCCCTGCTTGGCCATCAGCGACTTGATCTTCTCGGCGGCGCCCTCGGTAATCGAGATCGCCGTGTCTGGTGCAGCGGTGGACATTACGCGTTCGGCTGCGCGTGGTCGCCGGTGGCGGCGGTCTCGCCCTTGGCCTCGGACTGCTTCTTCTTGTAGTCGGTGATCGCGGCCTTGATCGCATCCTCGGCGAGCACCGAGCAGTGGATCTTCACGGGCGGCAGCGACAGCTCAGCGACGATGTCGGTGTTCTTGATGGCGAGCGCCTGATCGACGGTCTTGCCCTTCAGCCACTCGGTGGCCAGGCTCGAGCTCGCGATGGCGGACCCGCACCCGAACGTCTTGAACTTCGCATCGTCGATGACGCCCGTGTCCGGGTTCACCTTGACCTGCAGCTTCATCACGTCGCCGCATTCCGGCGCGCCGACGAGCCCGGTCCCGACGTTGACGTCGTCCTTCGGCAGCGAGCCGACGTTGCGCGGGTTCTCGTAGTGATCGATCACCTTGTCTGAATAAGCCATTGTTCCTAGTCCTTCAAATGCAAAATTCAAAATTCAAAATGCAAACCCTGCATGCAGTCCGCAAGACTCTTTTGCATTCTGCATTTTGCATTTTGCATTTCACGCGTCAGTGAGTGACCCATTGCATCTTCGTCAGGTCCACGCCTTCCTTGACCATCTCGTAGAGCGGCGACATCTCGCGCAGGCGCCGCACGACCGTCGTGAGCTTCTCCACCACGTAATCGACTTCCTCGTCGGTCGTCCACCGGCCGAGGCCGAAGCGGATCGACGAGTGCGCCAGGTCGTCGCCCGCGCCGAGCGCCTTCAGCACGTAGGACGGCTCCAGGCTGGCGGAGGTGCAGGCCGAGCCCGAGGACACCGCGACGTCGTTGATGCCCATCAGCAGCGACTCGCCTTCGACGTAGGCAAAGCTGATGTTCAGGTTGTGCGGCAGCCGGTGCTCCATCGAGCCGTTGATGTAGATCTCGTCGAGGTTCTTGTGGAGCTTCGCGTTCAGCGCGTCGCGCAGCGTCCGCAGCCGCTGGCCCTCGGTGGCCATCTCCGTGCGCGCGAGCTCGGCGGCCTTGCCGAAGCCGACGATGCCGGGCACGTTGAGCGTGCCGGAGCGCATGCCGCGCTCGTGGCCGCCGCCGTTGATCTGCTCGGCGAGCAGGACACGCGGGCTGCGGCGACGGACGTAGAGGGCGCCGACGCCCTTCGGCCCGTACAGCTTGTGCGCGCTCATCGACGCGAGGTCCACCTTCGCCTCGTTCACGTTGAAGGGCACCTTGCCGACGATCTGCACGGCGTCGGTGTGGAAGATGATCCCCTTCTCCTTCGCGATCGCGCCGATCTCCGCGATCGGCTGCAGCACGCCAATCTCGTTGTTGGCGGCCATGATCGTGATCAGGATCGTCTTGTCGGTGATCGCGGCGCGCAGGTCGTCGAGGCTGATGCGGCCGTCCTTCTGGACGGGCAGATAGGTGACGCGGGCGCCCTGCTTCTCGAGCTTCTTGCACGTGTCGATGACCGCCTTGTGCTCGGTCACGGCCGTGATGATGTGGTTGCCCTTCTCGCGGTACATCTCCGCGACGCCCTTGATCGCGAGGTTGTTCGACTCGGTGGCGCCGCTGGTGAAGATGATCTCCTTCGCGGTCGCGCCAATCAGGTCGGCCACCTGCTTCCGCGCGATATCGATGGCCTCCTCCGCCTCCCAGCCGAACGAGTGGTTGCGGCTGGCCGGGTTGCCAAAGTGCTGCGTGAAGAACGGCGTCATCGCCTCGAGCACCCGCGGATCGACGGGCGTCGTGGCGTGGTAATCCATGTAGATCGGAAGTTTCATCTTCGTACCACTGCTACGGGCGTTGGGGCCATGGCGGCGCCGTCCCCACGCGGGGTGTCGGACGCCAGTTCGGCGATCGTCACGGTGCCGAGCGCTTCAACGATGCGCTCGCGAATCTGCCAGAGCGGATCGCGGATGCTGCACTTGCCGTACTGTTCGCAATCGTGCTTGTCGGTCGAGCAGGCGGTGACGGTGAACGGGCCGTCAATCGCCTGGATGACGTCGGCCACGCTGATCGCGGCAGAGGAGCGGCCCAGGGTGTAGCCCCCGCGCGTGCCCTGCGTCGAGACCAGCAGCCCGAGGCGGACCAGCCGCTGCAGGACCTTGGCCATGAGCTCAATCGGGATGTCGTACTGCTCCGCGATCTCACGCGCGCTGGTGGACGGCCCCCCGCTCGTCTTCCGAGCCAGGTGCTGCATCGCCATCAGTGCGTAATCCGCTTTCTTCGACAACCTCAACATGGAGCTCTGCGTATATCCGACTTCAAGAGTCGTATTTTAGGCTCCCGACCGATATCCGTCAACTTCGGTCGGATTTGGGCCACTTTGGTGAAGGTCGGCCTAGTACTTCGGCTGGCTCGGGTCGACCTTGTCGATCCACTCCAGAATCCCGCCCTTCAGGTTCTTCACGTTGGTGAACCCGACGGACTTGAGAAAGTCCTGCGCCTTGGCGCTGCGGCCGCCCATCTTGCACTGCGCGATGATCTCGCGGTCGCGCGGCAGCTCCTGGTAGCGGCGCGGCAGCTCGCCCAGCGGGATCAGCGTCGAGCCGGCAATGCGGTTGATCTGGTATTCGTTCGGCTCGCGCACGTCGAGGATGAACGGCGTCTCGCCCGCGTCGAGCTTCTTCTTCAATTCAACAGGCGTGATTTCCCAGTCGTTCACGTTCGCTCCTGCCACCTGCGACAGGTCCGGCTCGGGCCGGATGCCGCAGAACTGTTCGTAGTCAATCAGCTTCGTGACGGTTGGATGCGTGCCGCACACCGGGCAGTCCGGATCCTTCCGCAGTTTCAGCTCACGGAATTTCATCTTGAGCGCGTCGTAGATCATGAAGCGCCCGATCAGCGGCTCGCCGATGCCGGTGATCAGCTTGATCGTCTCGGTAGCCTGGATGACGCCGATGATGCCCGGCAGCACACCCAGCACGCCGCCCTCGGCGCAGCTCGGCACCAGCCCGGGCGGCGGCGGCTCCGGATACAGGCAGCGATAGCACGGGCCTTCCTTCGTCGCGAACACCGACGCCTGCCCCTCGAACCGGAAGATGCTGCCGTAGGCATTGGGCTTGCCGGTCAGGACGCACGCGTCGTTCACGAGATACCGCGTCGGGAAGTTGTCGGTCCCGTCGAGGATCACGTCGTAGTCCTTGAACAGCTCCAGCGCGTTCTGCGACGTGAGCAGCGTCTCGTAGGTCTCGACGTGCACGTGCGGGTTCAGGTCGTGGATCCGCTTCTTCGCTGACGCGTTCTTCGAGGTTCCGACATCGCTCGTGCCGTGCAGCAACTGCCGCTGCAGGTTGCTGAAATCGACGACGTCGAAGTCGACGATGCCGATGCGGCCGATGCCGGCGGCGGCCAGGTACATCGCGGCCGGCGAGCCGAGACCGCCGGCACCGATGCATAGCACGCTGCCCGCCTTGAGGCGCCGCTGCCCGTCCATGCCGACCTCCGGCATGATCAGGTGGCGGCTGTAGCGCTTGATTTCGTCGGGCGTGAGCGTGGGCAGCTCCGCCGCGGTTTCAGTAACCATTTCAGATCTCCTGTGGGGCGAGCCTTGTCAGGCTCGCCACGCGGACCTGACAAGGTCCGCGCCACCTGCAACACTCGGCACGATGCTCAGCGTGTCGCCCGCCTTGACCGGCGTCTGCTCCTTCTGCAGGTACCGGATGTCCTCGTCGTTCAAGTAGACGTTGACGAAGTTCCGCAGCTTGCCCTCCTCGGTGTAGAGGTGCTTGCGGAGCCCGTCGTACTTCTTCGTCAGGTCGGCGAGCAGCTCGCCAACCGTGGCGCCGCTGACTTCGACGGCTTCCTTCTTCTCCGTAAAGGGGCGCAGGGGGGTCGGGATGTTGATCGTGTTAGACATTCAGGTCCTCAGGGTCAAACGCAGATCGATCCTCCCGCAGGCGCCACGACGTCATGTCCTGTGAGACGCCTTCGCGGACGGAAACGATGACGTACGAAAAGAACGGCCAGGCGTGATCCAGGTCGTATTGCGACGGCCGCGCCGGGTGATCGGGGTGGGAATGATAGAAGCCCAGCAGGTCCCCGCCGGCCTGCGACGCGCGCTTCTCCGCCTCCTGGTAATCCGACGGACGCACCAGGAAACGGCGCCGCGGCCCTTCCTCGGTGGTGTTCGGCAGCGCGTAGGTGGAGGTCACCACGCCATCGCGGCCGATCAACGCACCACAGCACTCGTTCGGATACGTCTCCACCCCGTGCGCACGGATAGCGGCGTCGACGCCCGGCCCCAGCGACAGGCCCATTACGCGCCTGCCCGTCCCGGGGCATCGGCGTTCGCGCCCTCGTCCCAGAACCGCTCGGAGAGGTACTTCTCCCCGCCATCCGGGAAGATCGCCACGATGACCGCGTCCGACGTGTTGCGCGCCACGCGCAGCGCACCGGCCAATGCCGCGCCGCTCGAGATGCCGACGAACAGCCCCTGTGCCGCCAGTTGGCGCGTCAGGTCGAACGCCTCTTCGGTTGGAATCCCGAGATCCTCATCCGCCAGCGTCGGCTCGTAGATTCCCGGCACGATTGCCGTCTCCATGTGTTTCAGCCCCTCGAGGCCGTGGAGCGGCGAATCGGGCTGCACCGAAATGAGGCGGATGTCCCGGTTGAACTCGCGCAGCTTGCGGCCGGCGCCGATGAACGTGCCGCTCGTCCCGAGGCCCGCGACGAAGTGGGTAATGCGCCCGTCGGTCTGGTCGATGATCTCGGGCCCCGTGCCGTCGTAGTGCGCGCGCCAGTTGTTGTCGTTGTTGTACTGGTCCGGGTAGAAATACAGGTCGGGGCGCTCGGCGTACAGCTCCTTCACGCGCAGGATCGCGCCATCGGATCCCTGCATCGGGTCGGTGAACACGACGTCCGCGCCGAAGGCCTTGAGAATCTTTTTCCGCTCCGGTGTGACGTTGGCCGGGACGCACAGCCGGACCTTGTAGCCGCGCGCCGCGCCAATCATCGCGTAGGCAATGCCGGTGTTGCCCGACGTCGCGTCCAGGATGATCTTGCCGGCGGTCAGGGTGCCCGACCGCTCCCCTTCGAGGATCATCCGCGCCGCCGCCCGGTCCTTGACGGATCCGCCCGGATTCCGCCACTCGGCCTTGGCGTACAGCTGGACATGGCGCAGCCCCGCCTCGAACGCCGACAGGCGGATCAGCGGCGTATTTCCTATCAAATCGACGATGGAGGCTGCCGTACGGGGAAGCCCGGGGATGGCGACTGGCATATCCGACTGGGACAGTCGCAATTATACCCGGGCGGGGGCTCCGGGCTACAGGCTACGGGGTCCGGGAAAGACTGGCACCCTGGCAGCCCGAAGCCTGGAGCCCGTAGCCCGGAGCCTATTGCACCACCTTGCCTTCGGCGTCGCGGTACTCGATCGGCAGGTTCAACTTCTTCAGTTCCGGCTCGATCTTCGACTTGTCGCCGACCGCCACGATGACCATCTGGTTCGGCACGATGTACTTTTTGGCGGCGGCACTCGTCTGCGCGAGCGTGACGGCGCGGACCTGCTCGGCGTAGTTGGCGTAATAGTCGAGCCCGAGGTCATACGTGAACACGTTCGAGTAGTTGGCCACCGCGTTCGCGTTCGTCTCGAACGCACCCGGCAGCGAATTCGACAGGCCATCCTTCGCCGTCGTCAGCTCCTCGCCCGAGAGCGGCCGGTCGAGGATGCCCTTCAGCTCGTTGATGATCTCGGTGATCGCGGGGCCCGTCACGTCCGTCCGGATGCCGCTGCCGACCTGGAACGTTCCGGCGGCGCGCCGGAAGGTGAACTGCGAGTTCGCCCCGTAGGTGTAACCGTTCTTCTCCCGCAGGTTCATGTTGATGCGGCTCGCGAAGTTGCCGCCGAGCGGGATGTTGAGCAGCTGCATCGGCCGGAAGTCCGACGATGAGCGTGGCGCGCCGAGTGCGGCGACGCGCACCTGCGTCTGTGGAGCGCCGGGCGTGTCCACGATGACCACTTTCCCTGTCGGCGTCGTCGGGAGATCGAGTTTCGGCCGCGCCGGCGTCCCCTTCTGCCAGCTCGTAAACGCTTTGTCTACGAAGGCCCGGAGCTGCGGCATCGTGATGTCGCCCGAGACGATCAGCGCCGCGTTGTTGGGCACGTAGTTCTGCTTCCAGAACGCCATCATGTCGTCGCGCGTCATCGCCTTCACCGCGGCCTCGGTGCCAACCTCCGGATACCCGTACGGGTGATTCGGGCCGAAGAGGGCGAGTGATGTCACCCGCGGCGCGATGTCGCGCGGGTCTTCCTTCGCCTGGACGAGCTGGGCGAGGCGGCTCGCCCGCTGGCGCTCGATTTCCTGCGCCGGGAAGGACGGATGCAGCACGACGTCGGCGAGGATGTCGACGGTGGCGCCAAAGTTCCGCGTCAGCGCGCGAACGGTCACGTTGCTCGCGTCCACGCTGCTGCCCGTTCCCAACGACGACCCGAGCCTCGCCACATCGTCCGCAATCTGCAGCGCGTTGCGATTGGTCGTCCCTTCGTCGAGCATCGCGGCCGTGAAGCTCGCGAGGCCCGGCTTGTTCGCCGGGTTCGAGTCGCTGCCGTTCTTGAACACGAGGTTCCCGGCGACGACCGGGACGTCGTGCCGCTCGACGAGGATCAGCTCCAGCCCATTGGCGAGCGTGGCGGCCTGAGGCGTCTGCAGCACGAGCACCTTGTTGACGCCGGGCTTCGGCGGATTCGCGCGCCACGCCTGGTCGGCGTTCACGGACTCGGTGCCTTCGCCTTCGGCCGACTTCGCCGGCGCCGGCGTCGGCACCTGCGGCCCGAGCTCGGGCTGGCCGGGCACGGCGTAGACGACCGCGCGGGCGCTCTTCTTCAGCTGATCACGCGCGAACGACTGCACCTGCGCCGGCGTCACCGGCGCGTACCGCGCGAAGTCCTGCTGCAGGTAATCCGGCGTCTTGACGTAGTGGTTGTAGATGTTCAGCCGGTGGGCCAGCCCGGAGATGCTTTCGAGCCCGCTGACGATGCTGGTCTCGAACGCGTTCTTGGCGCGCTCCATCTCGCTGGCATCGGGCGGCGCCGCGGCCAGCTTCGCAATCTCCTCGTCGATCGCCTTCTCGAGCTCCTCGGCGGTATGGCCCGGGCGCGCGGTCGCATCGATCTCGAAGACTGACTGGAGCTGGAGCGACTGCTGATACGCCGACACGTCCTGCGCGATCTGCTTCTCGTAGACCAGCGCCTTGTAGAGGCGGCTCGAGCGGCCGCCGCCGAGGATGGTCGCCGTGATGTCCGCCTCGGCGTCGCCCGGCTTGTAGATCGGCGCGGTGAGCCACGCCATCGAGACACGCGGCAGCTCGACGCGCGACGGCACCGACTTGCGGCGCTCGGAGGTAATCGGCGGCGTCTGGACGTTGATCGGCGGAACGGGCTCGCCGCGCTTCAGCGACCCGAAGTACTTGGTCACCAGTTGCCGCGTCTGCGCGACGTCGAAGTCGCCGACGATCGCGAGCGTCGCGTTGTTCGGGGCGTAGTACTGCTTGAAGAACTTCTTCGCGTCCTCGAGGTTCGCCGACTGGATGTCCTGGTGCGAGCCGATGATCTCCGCGTAATACGGATGGCTCTCGGGGAACAGCATGTGAATCAGCTGCTCTTCGGCCGGGCCATAGGGGGTGTTCTCGTGCGTCTGCCGCCGCTCGTTGCGGACGACGTCCTGCTGGTTGGCGAACGACGCGCGGTCGAGGGTGTCGAGCAGGTAGCCCATGCGATCCGACTCGAGCCACAGCGCCAGCTCCATCTGACTCGAGGGGAGCGTCTCGTAGTAGTTGGTGTAGTCGAAGTTGGTCGTGCCGTTGACGTCGCTCGCGCCGGCGGCCTCGAGGAACTTGAAGTAGCTGTCCTCGGGCACGTGCTTGCTCTGCTGGAACATCATGTGTTCGAACAGGTGCGCGAAGCCGGTGCGTCCCTTCGCCTCGTTGGCGGGTCCGACGTGGTAATAGAGGTTCACCGCCACCATCGGGATGCCGGTCTTCCTCGAGAGAATCACCTCGAGTCCGTTCGGCAAGGTGTACTTCGTAGCGGTGACCCGCGGCACGCTCGAGGCCGTTGCCGGCCGGGCGACGGCCCGGGCCGGGGCGGGCGCGGGCGCGTTCTGCGCGGCCATCGAGCCGAGGCCGATGGTCGACAGGAGGACAACCAGGAAGAGGGCGAGGCGCTTCTGCATCGGTTATCTCCGACGGGCCTGCTGGCCCGACCTACGTATTCTCCAGACGGATCCGCTGCACGGCACCCGCCCTACGAACTGTCATGACGGGCCTGCTGCGCGAGGCCCGTCCTACTTCTCCAGGCTGGCCCAGAGGTACCAGCACGCGACCGATCTATACGGACGCCACTGTTCCCCGAGTTTCGTCAATCGCGCCGGGGTCGGTACTTTTCTCATGCCATACGCCCGCTGCACGGCCTTGACGATCCCCAGGTCGCCCACCGGGAGCACGTCCGGCCGATGCAGCCGGAACATCAGGAACATCTCCGCGGTCCAGCGTCCGATGCCTTTGACGCTCGTCAGCGCCTCGACGACGGCTTCGTCGGCCATCTCGTCCAGGGCGTCGAGCGCCAGATCACCGCGGATGACGCGATCGGACAAGTCCCGCAGGTACGCGATCTTCTGCCGGCTCAGGCCGACACTCCGCAACGCCTCGTCGTCAACCGCCGCCAGCCGGCGCGCGTTCAACTGACCACCCACCAGCGTCTCGAGGCGCGCCTTGATGGTCGCCGCCGCCTTCGTCGAGAGTTGCTGCGAAATGATCGCCGACACCAGGGCTCGAAACGGATCCGTGTGTTGGGCGTCGGCCAGGCCGCACGGACCCCGTGCGCGGATCAGTTCGCGCAGGATCGGGTCGCGGCGCGCCAGCAGCCGCCTCGCCTTGACGTAATCAGTGGCCATTCGGCAAGGCGACTAGCCTAAAGACCAGAGCCCGAAGTCCAAAGCCCTATTTCAGGATCGCGGTCATCGTGACCTGCGCGCGCAGTTCCGTCTGGCCCGCTTCAATCGGCGGAGGGGCCGCCGCAGCCAACTGTGCGGCCTCGCGCCGGTACATGACGGGCACGGGACCACCCGACACGCCCTGTTCCTCGATGCGCAGGATCCGGTCGATCGAGCGGCCGGCGCCGGCGGCAATCGCGTCCGCCTTGCCGCGCGCGTCCGCGACCGCCAGGCGGAGGGCTTCGCGTTCGAGCTTCGTCCGATCCTTCAGGTCGAAGCGGACGCCGCCGAGCGACGTCGCCCCGGAACTGCCGGCGATTTCGAGGATTTCTCCAACCTTGTCGATCGCATCCACCCGCACTTCGACGGTGTTGCGAGCGACGTATCCCTTGCCAACGCGCTTGCCGTTGACGAAGTCCCACTCGTACTGCACGTCGTAGGCAACGGTCTTGATCGCGTCGCCGGAAATGCCCGCCGCGCGCAGCTTTTCCAGGATGGGCGTCATCGCCGCCGTGTTCAGGCGCTGCGCCTCGCGCGCGCTCGACGCCCGCGACTCGGCGCCGACCGAGACCCAGGCGCGGTCGGGAACGGCCTGGACGACGCCCTGGCCCGACGTGACGACGTGCGGCTCCGCGGGGACGAGCGGCTGCTGGGCTGACGCAGTAAGCGGAACGAGCAGGAACAAAGCGAGCAACAGTCGAGTCACGGCTGGATCCTTTCCGGGCAGGCTAACGATTCTGACGCGAAACCGGCGCTCCAGGTTGGAAGCCTACAATGCCCTGATGACCTCGGCAGGGCCGCTGGCCGGCCTGACCGTCCTCGACCTGACGCGCGTCCTGGCCGGACCCTATTGCACCATGCTCCTCGGCGACATGGGTGCCCGGGTCATCAAGATCGAGCAGCCAGGCCGCGGCGATGACACCCGCGCGTGGGGACCGCCCTTCGTCGCCGGCGAGAGCACCTATTTTCTGAGCGTCAATCGCAACAAGGAAAGCGTCACGCTCGATTTCAAGGACCCGCGCGGCCGCGACGCCCTCAACCGGTTGATCGCCCGTGCTGACATTCTCGTCGAGAACTTCCGGCCCGGCACGCTGAAGCGTCTCGGCCTCGATTACGACGCGCTGAAGGCGGCTCACCCGCGCTTGATCTATTGCTCCATCTCCGGATTCGGGCAGACGGGCCCGCGATCCGCACAACCCGGGTACGACGCAGTGGTGCAGGCCGAAGGCGGGTTGATGAGTATCACCGGCGATGCGGGCGGACCACCGTTTCGCCTCGGCGTCGCGATTGCCGATCTTTCGTCGGGGCTGCTGGCCACGCAGGGCATCGCACTGGCGCTGTACGCGCGCGAACGGACCGGCCGCGGTCAGTCCGTGGATGTCGCACTGTTCGACTCGGTGGTGTCGCTGCTCAGTTACCAGGCATCGGCGTCGCTCAATGCCGGCGTGGTACCGTCGCGGATGGGCAACCGTCATCCGCAGATCGCGCCGTACGACGTGTTTCCCGCTGCTGACGGCGACTTCTTCCTCGCGGTGGGCAACGACGAGCAGTTCGCGCGCCTGTGCCGCGTCATCGCGCTCGATGCGATGGCGCAGGACGAGCGGTTCGCCACCAATCCGGCACGCGTCGCGAACTACGCGCAGCTGCGCGACCGGCTGACGGTGGCGCTCCAGGCCAGCGGGCGCGCCGAGTGGATCGCGCGGCTCACCGACGCCGGCGTGCCGTGCGGCGCCGTTCGCGACGTTCCCGACGTGCTGGCCGACCCGCAGGTGACCGCGCGGTCGATGATCGCCGCCGTCGAGCACGCGGCCGGCGGCCTGGTGAAGGTGCTCGGGGTGCCGTTGAAGTTGTCGGACACGCCTGGATCGGTGCGGACCGCACCGCCAATGCTGGGGCAGCACACCGATCAGGTGCTGGCCGAGCTCGGATTGAACAACCGTGACATCGCCGCGCTGCGGCAGGCACACATCGTCTGAAAGGATCCCGTGGAAGTCTCCCAGGTTCGAAAACGATTGAAGACCGCCATTGACGCCTCGCGTGAACGGGCCTCGAAACGGCGCGAGCGGACCGCCGACGCGCAGCGCGTCTACGAGACGTTCCTGAACGACGTCGCGATTCCCGTGGCGCGCCAGCTCGCGAACGCGATGAAAGCCGAAGGGTATTCGTTTACGGTGTCGACGCCGGGGAACGGGTTGCGCTTCGCCTCCGATCGCGGGCGCGACGACTTCATCGACGTCGGACTCGACACGAGCGGCGACAGGCCGGAGGTGATCGCGCGCGTCAGCCAGCAGCGCGGGTCACGAACGATTGACGAAGAAGTCCCGGTGAAGCGTGGCGCATCGCCCGCGGAGATCAGCGACGAGGACGTGTGCGACTTCCTGATCGGCGCCCTCGAGCCGTGGCTGGAGCGGTAATCGAAATGCAAAATGCCAAATGCCAAATGCAAAATGGAAGATGCCAAGAACGCAGAACTCAATCGCCCTTTGGCATTTGGCATTTGGCATTTAACGCTTCTTCGCCGAGTGAATAGTCATCAGTCCGAACAGGACCGGGATGACGCGCACGTCGCCGAACCCCTCGGCCTCGAGTAGTCGGGCAACGGCATCGGCGCCGGGATAATTCCTGATCGATTCGGGGATGTAGCGATACGTATCGGCATCGCGGTGCAGCGCCAGGCCGAGCGCGGAGCCGACGACGGTGAGGTACGCGAGATACGCCGTGCGCACGACGGGATTGTCCGGTCGATTGAAGTCGAGGGACAGCATCCGCCCGCCCGGCGCGAGCACGCGGTGAATCTCGCGAAGCGACAGGTGCAGCCGCGGCACGTTGCGTAATCCGTATCCGGTGGTGACCACGTCGAACGCGGCTGCGCCGAAGGGCAGCGCCTGCATGTCGCCGACCAGGACCTTCGATCGTGAATTCCGCTGCCGCGTCAGTTGCGTCATCCGGAACGTCAGGTCCAGGCCAACGCCCAGCCGCGGACCGTAGCGCAGGGCTTCGAACAGGATGTCGCCGGTCCCGCAGGCGAGATCCAGGACGCGATCCGGTTGTCCGATTCCGGCCAGCGCGATCAACCGACGCTTCCAGCGCCGATCCTGGCCGTACGAGAGAAATCGCGTGATGAAATCGTAGCGATCGGCGATGGTCGCGAACAGCCGGCGGACGTAGCGCTGTTTGCCCTCAGGCGTGGAGATGGCGTGGCGCAACCCGGCGGGACCGCTTCGCGGATCCCGCCCTGCAGGGCCCTGCGGACCCGGCGTCATTGCGCGCGCAGCAACAGGACGGGGACCTTCACTTCGTGCCGCACGCGGTTCACCGTCGTCCCCCGCACGAGATCATTGAGGAGGCGGTGGCCGTGGGTGGCCATGGCGATCAGATCGACGTCGCGCTCACGCGCCAGCCGGATCAGCTCGGTCGCGGGATCGCCCATCGCCAGCTCCGTCGAGGTGACAATCGACGCCGACGCGAAATCCGCGGCCAGTGTCTCGAGGTACTGGCGATCGCCGCGGATCTCCTCGGACTCACGCAGGTTCAGGTCCTTGAAATGGCGGGCGGCAAAGCCGTCGGCCACGTGCACGAGCAGCAGCTCGGCGCCGGTCAGCGCCGCGAGCGAGCGGACGTGCTCGAGGATGGTGCGATCGGCGGCGGAGTTCTCGACCGCGACCAGGATCCGTTGATACATGGCTCAACCGAGAATCTGATAGAGCAGCCAGACGTTCAGCGCCGCAATGATAACCGCCACGCTCCATGCCAGCAGGGCGACCCACCGCGGGGCCGTGAACTCCCCCATCTTGTGACGATCGGTCGTGAAACGGACCAGTGGAATCACCGCGAACGGCAACTGCAGGCTCAGGATCACCTGGCTGAGGATGAGCAGCGCACCGGTTCCCCGTTCGCCGTACCACGCCACCACGATGACCGCGGGGACGATCGCGATCAGGCGGGTGATCAACCGCCGCAGCCACGGCCGCAGGCGGATGTTCATGAACCCTTCCATGACGATCTGGCCCGCCAGCGTCCCGGTCAGCGTCGCGTTCTGGCCCGAGCAGAGCAGCGCAACGGCGAAGAGGATGCCGGCCGCCGACGTCCCGAGCAGCGGCGACAGCAGCTGGTAGGCGTCGCCAATGTCGGCGACGCTCTCGTGATCGGTGCCGTGAAACGCCGCCGCCGACACGATCAGGATGGCCGCATTGATGAACAGCGCCGACATCAACGCCACTGAGGAATCGATGGTCGCGAAGCGGATCGCCTCGGTCTTGCTGGCCCGCGTGTCGACGTACTTCCGGGTCTGCACGATCGACGAGTGCAGATACAGGTTGTGGGGCATGACCGTCGCGCCGAGGATGCCGAGCGCGATGTACAGCATGGCCGGATTCGTCACGACTTCGGTTCGCGGAATGAATCCGGTGGCGACCGCGATCGGATCCGGTGCCGCCAGCCAGATCTCCACGGCGAAGCACAGCGCGATCCCGATGATCAAGGCGACGACGAGCGCCTCGACGTAACGGAAGCCGCGGTTCTGCAGGAACAGCACGACGAGGACGTCGAGCGCGGTGATGCACACGCCCCAGATCAGCGGCAGGCCGAACAGCAGGTTCAGCGCGATGGCGGCGCCGATGACTTCCGCCAGGTCGCAGGCGGCGATGGCGATCTCGCAGAGGATCCAGAGCGCGATCGTGACCGGGGTCGAGTAGCTGTCGCGGCAGGCCTGCGCCAGGTCGCGGCCGCTGGCGATGCCGAGGCGGACCGCAAGGGCCTGCAGCAGGATCGCCATCAGGTTGGAGATCAGGATGACGCTGAGGAGCGTGTAGCCGTAGCGGGCGCCGCCGGCGAGGTCGGTGGCCCAGTTGCCCGGGTCCATATAGCCGACCGCGACGAGATACCCGGGACCGGCGAAGGCCAGGAGCTTCTTCCAGAAGCCGGCGTCCTGCGGGATGGGGATCGAGCCATGGACCTCGCGCAGGCTGGGCGCCGCGGATTGCCGACGCCAGCCTCGCGTCCCTGTCGGGATTCTCGAATCAACAGCCACCGGGTCCCTCACGATTTTTTTGACCAATCAAAATCTAAATGTTCTAGACTGAAAAAGTCAAGTTCGTTGGGGCAAATACAACCGATGATCGCGTCTCCGACCGTCGAAAACTACCTAAAGGCGATTTATCTGGGGGGCGCCGGCGCCGCCCCGCCCCGCCGGCTCATGCCGATGGGGCAGCTCGCCAGCGCGCTGGGTGTCGCCCCGGGGACGGCCACCACGATGGTCAAGACGCTCGCCGAATCGGGCCTCGTCGAGTACGAGCCGTACGCCGGCGTGACGCTGACCAAGGCGGGCAAGCGGCTGGCGGCCCTCGTGCTGCGGCGTCACCGGCTGGTCGAACTGTTCCTGGTCCGCGTCATGGGCTACTCGTGGGACGAGGTTCACGAAGAGGCCGAACACCTCGAGCACGTCGTCAGCGACCGGTTGATCGATCGCATCGACGAGATGCTCGGACGGCCCGAAGCCGATCCGCACGGCGACCCGATCCCCAACTCCGATGGACTGGTGAAGGCGCAGGATGCGCAGACGCTCCTCAGTTGCCCGCTGCACACGCCGGTCACCGTGACCCGGGTGATCGACCAGGACAAGAGCTTCCTGCGCTTCATCGAGGGCCATCACCTCAAACCAGGTGAATCGATCGAAGTCGAGCACCGCGATCCGGCGTCCGACAGCGTCCGCGTCCGCGGCAAGAACGACGAACGGATCACCATCGGCACCCGGGCTGCCTCGAAACTGCTGGTGCAGGTGGCGCGCGTCGTCGTGCTGCTCGCCGCGCTCGCCGGCGCCGCTTCGGCGCAAGATGCCACTGCCCCGGGAACGCCGGCGCCCTTCGCGATCACCGACAACTCGATGCTGGTTGAAGAGGCGTTCAACCAGGATCGCGGTGTCGTCCAGAACATCTTCCAGGTTGGCGTCTCGGAGCAGCATGAGTGGGTGACGGCCTTCACCCAGGAATGGCCGCTGTTCGGCCACCGGAATCAGATCTCGTACACCCTGACCTACGAGAGCCTGGGCGACGCCAGCGGATTCACCGATACGCAGCTGCACTACCGCTTCCAGATCCGCGACGAGAGCGCCCACGGGCCGGCGATCGCGCCGCGCGTGTCGGTGTTCCTGCCGACCGGCGACTCGGCCCGCGCCCTCGGCGAGGGTCATCCGTCGTGGCAGATGAACCTGCCGATCAGCAAGCAGTTCGGCGACTTCTACGTTCACTGGAACGCGGGGTTTACGCACTCTCCGGCGGCGGAAGTGGAAGGACGCGAATGGAACCTGCTGGCGATCTCGGGCGGCACCAGCGTCATCTGGCGCATGCGGCCGATGCTGCACCTGATGTTCGAGTCGGTGGCGTTGTCGGACGAAGAGGTCGACAACGGATCGACGGTGCGCACCCCATCGGTCGTGATGTCGCCGGCGGTGCGCGGCGGCTGGAATATCGGTGACGCCCAGCTCGTGCTGGGACTCGGGGTCCCAATCACGCGCGGCGGCGGAGAGAGCTCCGCGGCGCTGATTACGTACTTCTCCTACGAGCTGCCGTTCAAGAAGTAGCGAAGTCGCGGATGCGATCCTGCAGCGCGTTCGCGTCGGCGGCCAGCCACTGGATCGCGTCGCGATCGCCCGCTGAGAAGTTCCTGAAGCCGAACCCGAACGAGACGATGCAGCAGCGGACGCCAGCGTTCGCCGCGGTCTTGAAATCGATCGGCGAGTCGCCGACCATCAGCGTTGACGCGGACGCTGCTCCGGCCGTGTCCATCAATGCCAGCAGCGCCGCTGGATCGGGTTTACGCGGCAACGGACCGTCACCGCCAACGACGTCATCGAACAACTCCCGGATGCCAAGCCCTTCGAGGATCCGCTCGCTCGGCTGCTTCGGCTTGTTCGTCAACACGACCACGCGCGCGTGAGTACGCGCGAGGCGAACTGTCTCCACGATGCCCGGATACGGTCGCGTGTGATTCAGCAGGCGGGAGTCGTAGAACGCCAGGAATCTCGCCAATGCGTCCGGAGGCTCGGTGAGGCCAGCCGCGGTCACCGCCCGGCGCACCAGCAGGCCGGCGCCCTCGCCCACCATCGCGGCAATGGCGTCCTCCGGCAGCGCAGCTCCGCCGAGCGCCACGATCAGGTCGTTCGCCGAGTCGGCGAGGTCGCGACGCGAGTCGATCAGCGTGCCATCGAGATCAAAGGCAATCAGGCGGTGTAGGTGGCCCACGAAGTCGGCGTCTCCCAGACAGTGATGCGCGCAACCGGCAGGCCCTGTTCCCGCGCGACCTCGAAGATGAGCCGGGCGATGCGCTCGACCGTGGGGTTGCTGTCCACAACGAAGATCGGCTCGCCCATGTCCTGCAGGACTTTGGTGAGCGGATCGTCGGCGCGGAGGATCATCTTGTGATCCAGCTCGCGATCGATCCAGCCTTTCATCACCCGCTTGATGTCGGAGAAATCAGCCACCATGTTGCGGCGATCGAGCGCGTCGGTGCGAATCTCGATTTCGACGATGGCGTTGTGGCCATGGGGGTGCTTGCAGACGCCCTCGTAGTCGAGCAGGCGATGCCCGTAGCAGAATTCGAGGCGCTTGGTGACCGAGTACATATGACAAGTATCGTAGCTTGTCGCTCGTAGCTGGTAGCTGTAGCCCGTAGCCCGTAGCCCCGACATGATCAGTGAACCATCCACTGCCGTGCTGCTCTCGGCCGGCCTTGACAGCGCGGTGCTCGCCGCCGCCGAAGCCCGCGCCTTCCGTGTTCACCCGATCTACGTCAGCGCGGGGTTGGCGTGGGAGAAGGAAGAGCGGACGATGGCTGAGCGGCTGTTGCGGTCGCCGGCGTTTCGCGACGTCGCGCCGCTGACGGTCCTCGAGTTCGGCGTTCGCGATCTGTATCCGCCAGGACACTGGGCGCTGCTGGGCACGCCGCCGGCGTTCGACACGCCGGACGAGGACGTCTACCTGATCGGTCGCAACGTGATGCTGCTCAGCAAGGCGGCGATTCACTGCGCCCGGCATGGCATCGGGCGCATCGCGCTGGGGCCGCTTGCCGGCAATCCGTTTCCCGACGCCACACCGGAGTTCTTCGCGACGATGGGCAAGGCCCTGTCGCTCGGATTGGCGCACCCGCTGGCGATCGCCACGCCGTTTGTCACGCAGCACAAGGTCGACGTGATCCGGTTGGGAGCCGAGCTTCACGTGCCCTTCGAGCTGACGCTCTCCTGCATGAATCCGCAGGCCGGCCGGCACTGCGGCCGGTGCAGCAAGTGCCGGGAACGCCGGGACGCGTTCAACGAGGCGGGAATCGCCGATCCCACACCGTACGCCGTCGCACCGGCGCGGTGACGCCCCGAATTCAATCGCGACGGTACGCGAATTCGCCGGCGATCAGGGTGCTGACGACGGCAAAGGCGCGATCCAGGACAACCAGGTCGGCACTGTTGCCGGCGGCGATTGCGCCAAGCCCCTCGAGCGCCAGCTCGCGCGCGGGAGTCGTCGAGCAGACGTGCGCCGCATCGACCACCGTGCGGCGGAACCCCTCGACCACGTTTCGAAACGCGCGGTCCATCGTCAGCGTGCTGCCGGCAAGCGTTCCGTCTTCGAGGACGGCAGCCGCTTCGGTGACGCGGATCGTGCGGCCGCCCAGGCGGGCCGTCGCGCCTACGGCAAGTCCGGCCCCCGCCGTGCCGTCCGTGATCGCCATGATGCCGCGTGTCCCCTTGGCGGCCAGCGCGACCTCGCACATGGCGGGGTGCACGTGATGACCGTCACAGATCAACTCGGCCACCACCTCCTCGCGCGCCAGCACCGCCCCGGGCAGTCCCGGAGCGCGATGCGTCATCGGCGTCATGCGGTTGAACAGGTGGGTGGCATGCTTCGCGCCTGCCTCAATCGCGGCAACGGCCGTGTCGAAATCTGCCCCCGAATGACCAAGCGACACGCGATGACCGGCTGCCACTAGGGAACGAACGAGGTCGATGCCTCCGGGCAGCTCCGGCGCGAGCGTCACGATGCCGACGCTGGCGCGCGATGCCGCAATCGTGTCCAGGACGTCGCGCGCCGAGAAGTCCGCGCTCGCGGCGTCGAACGCGGCCCCGATTGGCGATCGCAGGCAGCGAATCGGCTGGGCCCCGCAGTAATCCGGGTTGATGAAGTTGCTCTCGAGATGCGCCGGCAGCACGCGAGCTGCACCATCGGCGCGCCCCTGGCGGCACTGACCGACTTCGCCAAGGAACGCCGCGAGCGTCACATGATCGCAGGCGATGGTGGTCGGACAGAACGCGGTGACGCCGTACCGCGGCAGCTGCCTGGCGATCGCCGCGACGGCGCCGACCCCGTCGAGCGTGTCGAAGCCGCCAACACCATGCACGTGCACGTCGATGAACCCCGGCACGACGTACGCGCCGCTCACGTCGACGATCCGCGCGCCGGCAGGCTGGATGGAGGGACGGTGATCGATCGCCGCGATACGACCGCCATCGACCAGCACGGCCCCTTTCTCGATCACGCGATCCGGCAGGACGATGTCGCCGCCGGCGAGGACGATCATGGCGCGAGCATAGCAGCCCGGGCGGCGCCGACGGCGACGCCGTCCTCACCGAGCTCGCCCGCGACAACCTGCAGCCGCGACGCCATCTCCGGTGGTACGCGGCGAAGCGCCTCGGCCCGGCAGGGGGCGAGCAGCAGGTCCGCAGCGTGAGTGACGATCCCGCCGACGACCACCACGTCGGGATCGAGCGCGATGGCGAGATTCGCGGCCGCCATTCCGAGATACCGCGCCGTATCGCGCACGACACCCAGGGCGACGCCGTCTCCCTGGCGCGCCGCGTCGAAGACATGGCCGACCGTCATGGCGGTCATGTTCCCGCCGGCGAGTTCGACGGCCTGTGAGGGATCGCCTACCTTCACGCGCCAGATCAGCCGCTGAACGATCCCCGGCCCTGAGACTTCCGATTCGAGACAGCCAAACCGCCGGTAGTCATCGCGCTCGACCGGGTTGAGCGCCAGCCACGCGGCAGCGCCGGCAAAGCCATGCCCTCCGGAGAAGACGCGTCCCTCGATCAGGATGCCGGCATCAACGTGATCGTCGACGAGGAGGGCGACGACGTGGCTCGACCCCTTTGCGGCGCCCAGCCAATGCTCGGCGACCGCATAGGCGGCGCCACGGGTGACGAAGCGGGGTTCACAACCGAAGGAAGCGGCAGCGGCAATCGCCGACTGCTTCAGCGACTGATCGAACCAGCCGTGAACGGCGACGCCGAGCGTGTCGAGATGATCAGAGGCCAGCGCACGGAGCGCGGCGGCAACCGCGTCGGGCGCTATGGGACGGTAGTCCTGCCGGACCTGCTTGCCTTCACGATCGACGGCAACGGTGCGAACCGCATCATCGCAGACGTCGACGCCAAGAATCACGCAGAGATTCTATCGTCGCCCGGCCAATCCACGTGCAGGTGGAGCTTCCGCCCGGCGAGCGGGAGCGACGACAGGTCGTCGAGCGGAATCCTGAAGACCTCGCGGTCAAGCCGCGTCAACAGGCCAGCGTAGCCACGATGATCCGGGGCCGTCAGGACGAGGACGCCGCCGCTCTCGGCGGGTGGGAACTTCCGATCGTCGAGGTAATCGCGATCGAGCGTGATCAGGGTGCGCCGCAACTGGCGCGCCATGACGTAGTGCTGGTCGTCGCGCGCCCGGCGGAGATCGTCGTGCTCGATCACGAACAGCACGTCCCACTTCAGGCGGTCGCGCATGAAGGCCACCAGCCCCGCGGCCACGTTGGCATCGACGTACACGCGGGGGTTACTCGCAATCCGCGCCGCGTGAGGAGCCAGGGCGTCGGAGAGCGTCCCCATTAATGCGAATGCCAAATGCCAATTGCTAAATGCAAAACAGCACCTACCTCATTTGGCATTTTGCATCTTGCATCTTGCATTGGAAATTACCGATGCCGTTCCAGGTCCGGCATCGTGTCCAGCTTCTCTTCCGGCGCCGGGTGGTCGCGGCGCGCGTCCCTGGCCTCGGCACGCAGCGTGGCCACGAGGGCATCGCGTTTGTGCACGAGCTCCTTGCGCGGGCGGCGTCCGTTTGGCGAGCCGACGACGTACTCGCAGAACAGCGGAAACGCGATCGTCGAGTCCGCGTACGTGACCACCGTATCGGGCAGCACGCCGGGGTTGACCTTGCCCCAGCTCACCGCTTCGGCAGGCGTCGCGCCGGAGAGGCCGCCCCACACCACCTGGTCGGTCGTGATCTGGATGAAGTAGTCGTTGCCGCCCTTCGGGATGCCGTACACCTCCCAAAGCGTCGGCTGCCCCTGGAGGTAGAAATTCTTCGGTGATCCGCCACCGAGGATCACGCACCCGTTCTTCTTGCCGGCAAGGATGAACGCGCAGACCTCGTTCACGTCCTTGTTCGGATCCACCATGAGCCGGCTGTCGTTCATCAGCTCGTGGTAGGCCACGTTCATGCCGATCGAGCTGTCGCCCGGCGACGACGTGTAGAGCGGCACGCCGGTGGCCGCCGCGGCGGCGAGGATCGAGTAGGCCTCGCACCCGGGATGGGTCTCGAGCAGGTCGCGCCCGAGGGCGTAGTGCAGCTCGGCGGTCGAGACCGGGCCGTTGACGCCCCAGCGGACGAGGAAATCGCGGATATAGGAGTCCGTCTCGAGCAGCACCGTCGCCGGGAAGAGGACGTCGTAGATCCGGATGACGCCCTCCTCGTACAGCTCCACGTCGTTGACGAAGGGCGATCCGCGGTGGAGCGTGAAGTTCAGGGCGTAATGGAGGTCGTGATAGAGGTTGGCGCCGGTGCTGATCACGAAGTCGATCAGCCCGCGCTCCATCAACTCGACGACACATCCCCCCAGGCCCGCTGGCGTCATCGCCCCGGCGATCGTCAGCGCGATGGTCGTGTCGTGCTCCGGCAGGAGCATCTTGTCCGTGAAAATCCGGCACGCCTCACCCAGCCGGGCGGCGTTGAAGGCCTGAAAACCCTCGTCAATCAGGTGTCGGATGTCGGCGCTGCCGCGGGGCCGGTAATAGCGGATTGCCTTGCCTGACAGGTAGTTGGAACGGGGTGTTCCGGGGGCCCCTGGCGCACGGTGAGGCATCGATTCACAGCTTAGCACTGTCCTTCGGCAGGGTTAGGGCCGATAACCCTCACGGTCTTTCATATGTCTTCAGCCGGATCCCGGTCGCCTGCGTTCGCCGCGCCTCTCCCTGGCGGCGAACTGGAGGCGCGTTTCCGCATTCTCGTGCAGTCGCCGCTGCGGGCCGGCCTCCTCCGGCTGCTGAGCGCCCGATCGGACGAGACATTCGACGTCGAAGCGCTGATGGCGACGACCGGGCGGATGCGCCTGGACGTCGAGAACTGCCTCAAGGAACTGGTGGACGTCGGGGTGGCCCGGCGGATCGCCTCCGGCGCGCAGGTGCTCTACTCCGGCCACCGGCCGGAGCACGCCGAACTCAGCCGCCTGCTCGACACCTTCCTCGAGCGGCGCGCGACGGTCAGCACCGAGGACCAGTCGCCGTCGGTGCAGCGGTTCCGCGAAATGATCGGGCGCGACGAGAAGATGCTCGTCGTCTTCGAGTGGATCCGCACGGCGGCAAAGTCGGACATCTCCGTGATGATCCTGGGCCCGACCGGATCCGGGAAGGAAGTCGTGGCGCGGATGATTCACGAGCTGAGTCGCCGCGGGCGCGAGAACTTCCAGGCGGTCAACTGCGCGGCGCTGCCGGACACGCTGTTCGAATCGGAAATCTTCGGGTACGAGAAGGGCGCGTTCACCGGCGCGCACGATCGCAAGCCCGGACGCGTCGAGCTCGCCGATCGCGGCACGCTCTTCCTCGACGAAATCGGCGACCTCTCGCTGGTGGCGCAGGCCAAGCTGCTGCGCGTCCTCGAGGATCGGCGCTTCGAGCGGCTCGGCGGCCAGCGGGTGATCCAGGTCGACTTCCGGCTGATTTCGGCGACCAACCGTCCGCTTGACCAGTTCGTCCGCGACTCGCGGTTCCGCGAGGACCTGTATTACCGCGTCAACGCGTTCGCGATCCGGCTGCCATCGCTGCGCGAGCGCCCGGTCGACATCCCGGTGCTCGCCAACCGGTTCGTGGCGCGCTATTGCGCCGCCAACAACCTGCCGCCGGACGCCAAGACGTTCGCGCCGGAGGCGATCAATCGCATGCTCGCCTATCACTGGCCGGGCAACATCCGCGAGCTGGAGAGCACGGTTTCGCGCGCGGCGTTGACCTCGCCAGGACGCGTCATCCGCGACAGCGACATGGAGTTCCTCCACCCGCACGCGCCCTCGCAGGCCGATGCGTCCCCGCGGCTGCCCACGCTGGCGGATGCGGAACGAGCGCACATCGTCCGGGTGCTCGAAGCGGTCGGGTGGAACAAGAAGGAGGCGGCGCGGGTGCTCGATATCAGCCGCGGCACCCTCTACCGGAAGATTCTCGAATACGGACTGGACCCCGACGCGCGCGGTCGGTCGGAAGGGGCCCACCAGGCGTAACCGCCGTGTCCGTCAGCGATCACAGATGGACACCGTGTGCCGTTGTTGAACACCAAACACGGTTTTGGCTGTTAGGTCAGCCCCCTCAGCAATTTACGCGATCTCGAACATGTGAGTCGTGTGCTGATCCTGCACAGCCCGCGGTGACGCGGCAACGGCACGGCATTCGACCAAGTCTCGCAACTCGCTGAATACACATTAGTTATTCGAACCAATCGAGGCGCGCCTGTCGCGGCAGGTCATTTGCCATGGATCAGGTGTTACCTCACCTATGACTAACCTCTTCAAACGCTCCTCAGGAGCCTTGTGTCTTGGTCTGGCTGTCGCCGCATTACTGTCGGCAGCCGCACCCGCCTTTGCGCAGCCCGGCACGCTCGACCCGGTTCTGCGCGGCCGTGCACGCCAGCTGACAGGCAGCTCGCGCGTCATCGTCGAATATCGCGGCGCCGCCGACGTCCGCGCCGTCACCTCGGCGCGCGGCCGCGCCGGCCGCAAGCTGTTGGGCGGCAGGCTGCAGGTCGCCGACATCGACAACGTCGGCCTGGCGGCGCTGGCGAAGGACCCGCGCGTGGCTCGCGTCACGCTGGACCGCGACACCTTCACCACGATGGAGCGGACGGCCACCGCCGTCGGCGCGCAGTCGGCCAGTGTCGACTACGGCGTCACGGGACGCGGCGTGGGCATCGCGATCATCGACTCCGGCATCAGCTCGCTGAACGACGACCTGCTGCTCAACGCCGCCGGACAGCCGTCGCAGGCGGTCGCGTATTTCAAGGACTTTACCCGCGAGGACACACCCGGCACCTGGGTGGTCCCGAGCGACGATTTCGGGCACGGCACGCACGTCGCGGGCATCATCCGTGGATCCGGGTACGACTCTAACGGGCGTCGCCACGGCATCGCGACCGAGTCGAAGCTGGTTGGGCTGAAGGTGCTCGATCGCGACGGTCATGGCTACATCAGCGACCTGATCGAGGCGATCGACTACGCCGTGATGTTGAAGTCGGCCTTCAACATTCGCGTCATCAACATCTCGGTCGGCGCGGGCATCGTCGAGTCATATCACCTGGATCCGCTCGCGCTGGCCACGAAGCGGGCGGTGGATGCGGGCATCGTCGTCGTCGCCGCCGCCGGCAACCTGGGACGCAACAGCGCCGGCAACACGCAGTTCGGCGGCATCACCGCGCCCGGCAACGCGCCATGGGTGATTACGGTCGGGGCCGCAAGTCACCAGGGCACGGCCCGGCGCAGCGACGACACCATCGCCGCGTTCAGCTCACGCGGGCCGACGTGGATCGACTTCGAAGCGAAGCCGGATCTCGTCGCGCCGGGCGTCGGCATCGAATCGCTCGCCGATCCGCTGAGCACCCTCTACGCCGAGTTCCCCGATTACCGCCTCTCGGGCACACGCAACACGCCCTTCCAGCCGTACATGAGCCTGAGCGGTACGAGTATGGCGGCACCGGTCGTCAGCGGAGCGATCGCGCTGATGCTGGAAGTGAACCCGTCGCTGACGCCAAACGCGGTGAAGGCGATCCTCGAGTTCACCTCGGAGCGGCGGCCCGGTGAAACGCCGCTCGCACAGGGCGCCGGCCTGCTCAACGTGCACGGCGCGATTCGGATGGCCGACTTCTTCCGCTACCCGACCACCGGCCGGGGCGGGGCGGGCGACACCATCGAAAACGAATACATCCCATGGTCGAAGGACATCGTCTGGGGCAATTACCGGGTGAACGGCGGAATCCTCATGCCGCACATGAACGCCTGGACGACGGCCGTCAGCTGGGGCGCGATGACGACGTCGAACGGCACGCCGATCACATGGGGCACGAGGGACTCGGACAACATCGTGTGGAGCACCGGCGGCCGCGACGCGGACAACATCGTGTGGAGCACGGCGGGTGCGGACAACATCGTGTGGAGCACCAGAGACGGCGACAACATCGTCTGGAGCACGCTGAGCCGTGACGCCGACAACATCGTGTGGAGCACGTTGGGCGCGGACAACATCGTGTGGAGCACCCGCGATGCCGACAACATCGTGTGGAGCACGAACATCGTCTGGAGCACGTCCGGCGCGGACAACATCGTGTGGAGCACCAGCAACGGCGACAACATCGTCTGGAGCACCAACACCACGGACAACATCGTCTGGAGCACCGCCTACGCGCAGAACGTCGTGTGGGGTGCTGACTGCGGCGGCCACAACTGCACGCAGACCATCTGGGGCGCCAGCTCGGGCGGTGAGACCTGGGGCACCGCGACCGACCGCGACAACATCGTGTGGAGCACGGTTGCGCGCGACGCCGACAACATCGTCTGGAGCACCAGCGACCGGGACAACATCGTCTGGAGCACCTTCTCGCGGGATCTCGACAACATCGTCTGGAGCACGAACGTAGCGGAGCCGGTGCTGTGGCCGGCTCCAGCGGTCCTCACCGAGCGGCGCCATCGCGCCGCCCGCCATTAGGAGAACACCATGAAGACTCGCGTCACCATCATCTGGTTGCCGATCGTCGCCCGCTAGGCGCGACGCGTCCTCGTGGCGCGGACCACTCCAGGTCCGCGCCGAAGCGCTGTTCGATCGCTCCGAGCGCGAAGGCGGAGCCCGCCGCGCCGAAGCGCCGCTCGATTGCTCGGTGCGAAGGCGGGTAAGCTGTGGCTGCATGGTCACAGCTCCGTTGCTGGACATTGCTGCGGTTACGCCCCGTTCGCGGCTGCTCGTTGTCGACTTGTCCGACCGCGCAGTGGGATTCCAGGCTGGTCAGGCGGTCCTGATCGGCTGGCACGGCGATTCCGAACGTCGGCCGTATTCGATCGCCTGCTCACCTGAGGCATCCGCCGAGCAGGCACGGCTCGAACTCCTGATTTCCCTCGATGCTCCCGGTGAAATCGCCCGGCGGCTTCCGACGGCGACGCGTGGAATGCTCGTCGACGTGGAAGGACCATTGGGCACCTTCGTGTTTCCCGAGCTGCCCGGTCAGCAGCGCCTGCTGTTCGTCGCGGGGGGCACTGGTATCGCTCCCCTGCGCGCCATGATCGATCACGCCATCCGGCATCACCCGGAGTCGCAGCTCTCGCTGCTCTACAGCGTGCGCCGTCCTGACGAGTTCGCGTTTCTCGAAGAGCTGAGCGGACACGAACGCGCGGGACGACTCGAACTGCACGCGACGGTGACCCGTGACGACGGGGCGTCGACCTGGGCTGGCGGACGCGGCCGGATCGGACGATCACACTTCGAGCGCGTGCTGCACGAGCCTGCAGGTACGTTGTGCTTCGTCTGCGGACCACCGACGATGGTGGCCGAATCGGTCGCGACCTTGAAGATCCTCGGAACGCCGGACGCGCAAATCCGGACCGAGGGGTGGACGCGCTGATCCCCTCGAGCCCGGAGCGGCCTCACGTACAGGCAGTCGGCCCGTCAACCGTTACGGATTTGCCGGCGTATTCGGAGTGGCCGGAGCGGCAGGCGCGTTCGAGTTCTCCGGAATGACCTGCAGGTTGTCCTTCACCTGGGTGACGCCGGTCACGCGGCGGGCCAGCGTGATCGCCTGCTGACGCTCGGCATCGCTCTTCACCCGGCCGGAGAGCGTGACGGCGCCCCTGAACGTATCGACGTCTATTCGCAGACCACCGACGGCCGGGTCGTTGAGCATCGCGGTCTTCACGCGGGTCGTGATGGTCGTGTCGTCGATGGTCTCGCCCACCGTCTTGCCGCATCCCGTGACGAGCGGCGCTGCCAGGATGAGTGCCAGGGTCAGCGATTTGAAATAGCTCTGCCTCATTGCAGCCTCCGGGGCGGAGGGTGCAACCACCAGGCCAGTTGACGCGGCGAGCCTGAGGCTCGCGCTACATGCCGGTGACGTGGAATCCGCCGTCGACAATCAGCACTTCGCCGCTGATCGCGCGGCCGGCATCGCTCAGCAGGAATGCCGCCGCTTCTCCGACTTCAGCCGCATCGATGTTACGGCGGAGCGGCGCACGCTCGCGGTACACGCCAAGGATGCTCGAGAAGCCGCTGATGCCCATCGCTGAGATCGTCTTGATTGGACCGGCGGACACCGCGTTGACGCGGATGTTGCGCGGGCCGAGATCGGCGGCCAGGTAGCGCACGTTGGCTTCGAGCGCCGCCTTGGCGACGCCCATGACGTTGTAGTTCGGAAAGACGCGCTCGCTGCCCAGGTAGGAGAGGGTCACGATGCTGCCACCGCCGCGCTTCTCCATGAGTGGCGCGGCCGCGCGGGCCAGCGCGATCAACGAATACGCCGAGATGTCCATCGCGACGCGGAAGCCCTCGCGCGAGGTGTTGGAGAACGGCTCCGACAGCTCTTCTTTCCGCGCGAAGGCGGCGCCGTGCACGACGAAGTCGAGCCCGCCGAATTCCTGCTCGGCGCGCGCGAACACAGCGTTGATGTCATCGTCCGATGAGACGTCGCAGGGCAGGACCAGTGGTGGTGACGGCAGGCCTTCCGACAGTTCCTGGACGTTTTCTTCGAACCGGCCCTGGTAGGTGATGATGAGCCGCGCGCCGCGCGAGGCCGTGGCCTGCGCAATCGCCCACGCGATCGAACGCTTGTTGGCGACCCCGACGATGAGGCCGGTCTTCCCGGTGAAGTCGGTCACGGGTCAGCGCCCGCGCTTGCGGCCGGGACCGCGGTTCTGCCCGCCCGGACGCCCGCCGCCGCCGCTGCCGCCGCGATTCGATGATGGCTGGCCGGGACGGTTGCCCTGCCGCTGACCGTTCCCCTGCGGTGCTCCAGAGCCATGCCGCGGCGCGCCGTGACGCGGTCCGCCGCCGAAGCGGTCAAGACCGCCCGGCTGCCCGTGCGCATTCGCCTGGCGCGGCCGGTGCCGCGCGCGGCCATGACGGTTGCCGTTCGCCTCGCCGCGGCCTGGCTGCCGCATCGTGAATTCCGGTTCCTTGCGTTCGGGAACGTGGCCTTCGGGCCGTGGCAGCGTCGCCCGGATCAACCGGCGATGCACGGGACCATCGTCTTCACCGCGTTCGTCTTCCCCGGCATCGGACTCCGCGCCACCCTCGGCGTCGGCAGCAAGCAATTCCGCGTCGGCCATTTCGGGACTGGCCGTGGTCTCGGTGTCGTTCACCGGATCGGATTCGTCGGAAACTGGTTCTTGTGCGGCTGCCTGCGCGGCCGCAACCGGGCGCGGGCGCGCCTCGTCGAGACCGTCCTGAGACAGCGCGCCTGCTTTCTTGCGACGCGGCGGCGGAGCCTTGGCCTGCTTGTATTCGTGCTCGGCGTCACACGTTGAGCACCGCGTCTGACGTACGTCCTCGTCGATCATGGCGACAACGACGTGATTCGTGATGCGGCGCTCGCGCGGACAGTAGTCGTCCAGAATGTCACCGAGCCGAAGCCGGCGTTGCTGCATGAACTCCCCCGGGGCGTTCCTTTCGATTGGGAATGAAAACGGGCGGTGGTCCTAGGAGTGTAGCAGATTCCGACGGATCCACTCGCGGCACTCTTCGAGCGCCGCCCCGACGCTTTCTGGGTTCGTCGATTGCGGCGAACGCTTCGCCTGGACCGACGCGAGCGCGGTCGCCGCCCGCGGGGCGTCTTCCCCGAACATCTCGCTGGCGTCCCGCCATTCCGCCAGCGTCAGGTCGCTGAAATCCCGCCCCTCCGCGAGCAGCTGACGGACCATCGCCCCGACCACCTCGTGGGCCCTCCGGAACGGCATCCCGCGGGAGACCAGGTAGTCCGCCACGTCGGTCGCCAGCAGCAGGCCCGAGGCCGCAATCCCGCTGCGCTCCGGGTTGATCGACAGCTTCGAGACCACCGCATGCGTCGCGGCGAGCGACGCAGCCAGGGTGTTCTCCGCGTCGAACACGGCCTCCTTGTCCTCCTGGAGATCCTTGTTGTAGCCGGTCGGCAACCCCTTCATCGTCGCGAGCCACCCGGTCAACCTGCCGATGGCCCGACCGGTCTTTCCGCGCACCAACTCGAGCGGGTCGGGATTTTTCTTCTGCGGCATCATGCTGCTGCCGGTCGCTGACGCGTCGGACAGTTCGAAGAACCCGTGTTCCTCGCCGGTGAAGATGATCAGGTCTTCGGCAAGCCGGCTGAGGTGCACCATCGCCAGCGAGCACGCGTACAGGAACGACGCGACGAAATCGCGATCGGACGACGCGTCCATGCTGTTCAGCACGACCCGCGAGAACCCCAGTGCGGACGCCAGGAAGGCGGTGTCCACGGGATAGCTCGTGCCGGCAATTGCGCCGGAGCCGAGCGTCAGCGCATCAGCTTCAGCGGATGCGGCTGCCAGGCGGGCGACGTCACGACGCAGCGCGGCGGCATGGGACAGAAAGAAGTGGGACACGAGGACCGGCTGTGCCCGCCTCAGGTGGGTGTACGACGGCATCAGCGCGTCGCCGGCAGCCTCGGCCCGATCGGCCAGTGCCGCGATCACCCGGACGAGCAGCTGCTCCAGCAGCGGAATGCGGCGGCGCAGGTAGAGCCGCAGATCGAGCGAGACCTGCTCGTTGCGCGAGCGGCCGGTGTGGAGGCGGCGACCGGCATCGCCGACCCGGGCGATGAGTTGACGCTCGACGAAGCTGTGGACGTCCTCATCGGGCCCGGCGATCCACGCCGGGTTGGCGCGCCCCTCCTCGAGGATCGCCTTCAGCGCCGCGATGATCGCCTCGGCGTCCTCGCGTGCGAGCACGCCGGCGGCGGCCAGCGCCTGCGCCCACGCGAGACTGCCGGTGACGTCGTCTTCGAAGAGGCGCCGATCGAACCCGAAGGAAATACCGAAATCGAACGCAGCAGGATCGGGAGCCGTGTCGAAACGGCCGGACCAGAGTGTCACGCGTGATTCACCAGGGCGGGATCAGGAATCGCGGACAGGACGCGCTGCTGCCCGTCGAGCAGCTCGATGCGCACGACGCCGGACTGCCAGTCGAGCGCGCGGTACGCCGCCTCGAGCACGAGCGCGCCGGGAGCGTCGGCCGACTCGGCGTGCCCGATGCCGTGTTGCCCGCCGATGACCGACAGGCTCTCCATCAGTTCCGCGAGCGTCAACGAGACGCCATTGATCGCGACCGGCACCGCGGCATCGAACTCGATCTCGAGATTGGCCGGGATACCGCGCGCAGCCGCCGGATCGGCGACCGGCCGCTGCAGCAGGTGGCGTGCGGACGACGAGGCCGGGCGCGACGCGCGGCTGGCATCGAGGTGCCGCACCTCGAGCGACGAGTCCAGTGCCTGAATGGCGGCCGTGAGGCGAGCGCTGCCGCCATGCGCGACCTGGCTCGCGCCCTCGGCGTGAGCCACGTCAACCAGGTGCGCGGCAATGATCGGATACGCCAGCGTCGCCGTGGCGATCCGCCCCCGGTCGCCCGCCGACGACTGGAGGGCCGGCAGGACGCAGCGGCGCACGAAGTCGTTCGCCGCGTCGATGACGTGCGCGCGCACGGCGCCAGCGGTAAGCGCGATGTCGCGAACGGCCCGGCTGTCGCGCGACTGCCCGATGTCGACGGTCATCGTCACGACGTCGGCCGCACAGCGTTGGGCCAGCGCCGGAATCGCTGCGGCGTCGAATTCACCGTCGAAGGCCAGCACGATGATCGGCTTCATGACGCGATACGCTCCCCTGCCATCTCTTCGAGACGTTTCACCAGCGCCCTGGCCCGGCGCGCGTCGGACGTGATCACCAGGATCGTGTCCTCGCCGGCCAGTGTGCCAACGACTTCCGGCAGCCGCGCGCTGTCGAGCAGCGCGCAGAGCGAGCCGGCATGACCGAGCCCGGTTCGCAGCAGGACCATCTGCTGCACCCGATCGACCCGCAGGAGCTGCGTCGCCAGCGAGCGCTGGAGCATCGCCTGCGCGCCGGGCGCGCTGTGGACCGCCGGCGCCAGCGCCGGCTGATAGGCGCCGTCGGCGCCGCCCTTGACCAGGCCGAGCTCGCGGATGTCGCGCGACAGCGTCGCCTGCGTGACGTCGAAGCCGGCGGCGCGCATCCGGCGGCGCAGCTGCTCCTGGCTGCGCACCGGCTCGCGCTGGATCACATCGAGGATCTGGGCCTGGCGCCGCGCCTTCATAATCAGAAGGTTCAGCATATACGAATTCTTGACTGTTTATACATGGGAATGTATAAATATTCTTTTCCGGGAAACCGCGAGGACGATGACCCTGGCTACTCCGCTTGCTTCGAGCGCTTCTGACCGCACCGCTGCCGCCGGCCGGACCCGGGTCGCGATTGCCGGCGCGACCGGCTTCGCCGGCCAGGAGTTGGTGCGGATTCTGGCCCGCCATCCCGCCGTCACGCTGACCACCGCGATGTCGTCGGCGGCCACCAGCACGCCGCGGGCGCTCCCGGCCCTCGCCCGGATCTGGGAGGGCAGCGTCGTTCCGTTCGACGTCGATCGCCTCGTCGCCGATGCGGACGTCGTCTTCCTGGCGCTGCCCGAGGCGGCGTCCGCCGAGCTCGCGCCGAAATTGATCGAGCGGGGCGTCAAGGTCATCGACCTGTCGGGCGCGTTCCGGATCCGCGACGACGCGCAGCGGCAGCGGTGGTATCCGGCCACAGCCGCGCTGCCCGTCGGGACCGCCTACGGCTTCTCCGAGCGGCATGCCTCGGAAATTCGAGGGGCCCGACTGGTGTCGAATCCCGGCTGCTATCCCACGGCGGCGTTGATGCCGCTCGAGCCGCTGCATGCGGCCGGTCTCCTGCGCGGGCCCATCGTGATCGACGCGAAGTCCGGCATCTCCGGCGCCGGCAAGACGCCGTCGGAGCGCACGCACTTCTCCGAGAACCACGGCAGCGTCGCCGCGTACGGCCTCTTCTCCCATCGGCACACCGCCGAGATCGAGCAAGAGCTCGCGACGACCGTCACTTTCGTGCCGCACCTGGTGCCGCTCGATCGCGGGATCCTCGAGACGATCTATGCGTTGCTGGCGCCCGGCACGACCGACGCGCAGGTGGCAGCAACGCTCCAGCAGGCGTACGCCGACGCGCCGTTCGTCCGGCTGACCGGTGCCACGCTGCCGGAGATCAAGCACGTGGCGCATTCGAATTTCTGCGACATCGGCTGGAAGGTCGACGCGGAGGGCGGGCGGATCGTGCTGGTGGTCGTCCTCGACAACCTGGTCAAGGGCGCGGCGGGATCCGCCGTGCAGAATCTGAACATCCTGCTCGGGCTCGACGAGCGGACGGGTCTGCTGTGACGACCAGAAAAACCAGGCCCGCGCTGGTGTTGAAGCTCGGCGGGGAGCTTCTGGAGCAGCCGCAGGACCTCGAACGCGTGGCTCGCGGTATCGCCGCGCTCGCGCGAAAATCGCGACTGGTGGTCGTGCACGGCGGCGGCAGGGAAATCGACGCGGCGCTCGCCAACGCGGGCATTCCGAAGCAGCAGGTGGACGGCCTGCGCGTCACGGACGCGCGCACCCTGGACGTCGTCGTCGCAGTGCTGGCCGGCGCGATCAACACGAAGCTGGTGGCTGCGGTGCGTCGCGCCGGCGGCAGGCCGGTTGGACTGACTGGTGCCGATGCGTCGGTGGCGATGGTCAAGCGCGCCGCCCCGATCGTGAGCGCCGCCGGCGAGCACGTGGACCTCGGACTGGTCGGCGCGCCGATCAATAACGGTTCGCCGGCGCTGTTGACCGATCTGCTGGCTGGTGGGTATGTGCCGGTCATCGCCTGCATCGGCGCCACGCGCGACGGGCAGTTGATGAACGTGAATGCCGATACGCTCGCGTCGCACCTGGCCGGTACGCTGGGGGCGAAGCGCCTGGTCATCGCCGGCGGCACGGCGGGCGTGCTCGACGAGCAGGGCACGACCATTGGCCGGCTCACCGCGCGCGACGCGGCCCGCATGATCAAGGCCGGGACGGCCAACAAGGGAATGGTCGCGAAGCTGCAGGCGTGCACCGCGGCCCTCAAACGGGGCGTCGGCGACGTGCTGATCGCCAACGGCCGCACCGTTCGATTCGATGAGCTCGCCGCCGCGCATCACGCGCAAGGCGGCACAACCCAGGTGGTGATGCGATGAAGCCGACTTTCGACGAGATCCAGGCGAAAGAGTCCCGACACGTGCTGCAGACGTACCGGCGCCAGCCGGTGGCGTTCGTGCGTGGCGAGGGCCCGCGCCTGTACGACGTCGAAGGCCGCGAGTACCTGGACCTGGTGTCGGGGATCGGCGTCGCGTCGCTCGGGCACGCGCATCCCGGTCTGGCGACCGCCATCAGCGAGCAGGCGGCGACGCTCCTGCACACCTCGAACCTGTACTTCCATCCGTACCAGGCGGAGGCCGCCGCGCGGCTGACGGAGCTCTCGGGGCTGAGCCGCGTCTTTTTCTGCAACAGCGGCACGGAGGCGAACGAGGCGTCGCTCAAGTTCGCGCGTCGCTACTGGCACACGAAGGGCGAGCACGATCGCGTGGCGTATGTCGCGGTCGAAGGCGCATTCGCCGGCCGGACGATGGGTGCGCTCTCGGTGACGTGGGACGAGCACTACAAGGCACCGTTCATGCCGCTGTTGACCGACGTCACGTTCGTTGACCCCGACCGTCCCGACACGCTCGCCGCGGTCGTCAATGACCGCACCGCGGCGATCATCGCCGAGCCGATTCGCGGCGAAGGCGGCATCCGTCCGCTGTCCCCCGCGTTCGCCAGCGCGATCGCCGACGTGTGTCAGCGCACCGGCACGCTGCTGATCGCCGACGAAGTGCAGACCGGTCTCGGTCGTACCGGCTACGGATTCCACTTCCAGTCGCTCGGCTGGAAGCCGGATCTGGTGTCGGTTGGCAAGGCGCTCGGATCAGGAGTGCCGATCGGCGCCACGCTGGTGGCGGAGCGGGTCGCACAGACGATCTCGGCTGGCGATCACGGCAGCACGTACGGCGGCAACCTGCTCGCCACGCGCGCCGCGGCTTTCGTGCTCGAGCAGTTGATGGACAAGGGGTTGCTCGATCACGTTCGCCAGGTCGGCGCGCACCTCGAACGGCGGCTCCGCACCCTCGCCCTCCAGCACCCGCTCATCGTCGAGGTCCGCGGCGCCGGCCTGATGCGCGGCCTCGAACTGTCGATCGACGCGGGGCCGGTGATCGAGTTGGCGCGCGCGAAGGGCCTGCTGGTAAACCGGACCAACGAGAAGGTGGTCCGGATGCTGCCGCCGTTGACGATCGAAGCAGCCGACCTGGATCGGGCGATTGACATCCTCGACGGCGTGCTGGCGACCGTGGGCGCCGAGGTGACCGCATGAGCGCCTCGGCGACGCAGTTCACGGTGGTTTCGGTCGGCGGCGGTGTCACCGCCGCCGCCGGATTCCGCTCGGCCGCGGTGGCGAGCGGCATCAAGAAGAAGGCTGGCGCGCTCGACCTGGCCGTCATCGCGGCGGACACGACGGTCGCCGCGGCGGCGCTCTTCACGACCAACCTGGCGCAGGCGGCGCCGGTGCTGGTCTCGAAGCGCCACCTGACGTCGACGTCGGGCATGGCGCGCGCGATCGTCGTCAACGCCGGCTGCGCCAACGCGTGCACCGGCGAGGACGGACTCGACAACGCGGAGCGCATGGCTGCCGACGTGGCCACCGCGCTCGGCTGTCCCACGACGCAGGTGCTCGTGGCGTCGACCGGCGTGATCGGAGTCGGACTGCCGATGGACAAGGTGGTCGCGGGCATCAGTCAGGCGGCGCGAGCGCTGGCGCGTGATCGTGGAAGTGACACCGCGCTGGCCATCATGACGACCGATCCGTTCCCGAAGGAGCACGCGGTCACCGTCGAGACCGCCAGCGGTTCGTTCACGGTCGGCGGCACGGCCAAGGGTTCCGGCATGATCGAGCCGAACATGGCGACGATGCTCGGCTTTCTCACGACCGATGCCCAGGTGCCGCCCGCGCTGCTGCATCGCGCGCTCGTCGAATCGGCGCGCGACACCTTCAACGCGATCACGGTCGACGGCGAGACGTCGACGAACGACTGCGTGTTCCTCATGGCATCGGGCACGAGCGGCGTCGTCATCGACGAGGAGAGCTACCCCGCCCTGCTCGAAGGGCTGCTGGCGGTGTCGCGCGAACTGGCGATCGGCATCGTGCGGGGCGGCGAGGGTGCGACGAAGCTGATCACGGTCAACGTCACCGACGCGCGCACGATCGAGGACGCGCAGCGGGTGGCGAAGACGATCGCCAACTCGCCGCTCGTCAAGACGGCGGTTCATGGCGCGGATCCGAACTGGGGCCGCATCGTCGCCGCGGCCGGCCGCGCCGGCGTGCGGTTCGACGTTGACCGCGCGACCGTGCACGTCGGCGGCATCCTCCTCTTCGAAAACGGCCTGCCACACGACGAGGCGGCCCCGCAGGCGGAGCAGCACCTGCGCGGGGCCGAGATCCGGATCGACGTCGCGCTCGGCACTGGCGGCGGGCACCGCGCCACCGTCTGGACCTGCGACCTGAGCGCCGAGTACGTGCGCATCAACGGGGAATACCGCACGTAGGACGCGGACATGGATACCTCGATCCCACCGGTGAGCTTCGCCAAGGACTTCCTCTCGATCCTCGATCTCGGCGCCATCGATCTCGATCGGCTGCTCGCGATTGCCGCCCAGATGAAGGCCGACCGGCGGCTCCGTCAGCGCGCGCCGACGGCGCAGGCCCTCGCCGGGCTTCACGTTGCGCTGCTCTTCGAGAAGCCGTCGCTGCGGACGCGATCCACGTTCGAGATCGCGATCCGCGAGCTCGGCGGCGATGCACTCCACCTCCCGGCGCACTTCGCCGAGGGCGTGCGCGAACCCATCGAGGATGTCGCCCGCAACCTCGAGCGGTGGGTCCAGGCGCTGGTCATCCGGACGTATGGCCAGCAGAAGGCGGCGGTGATCGGCGCCGCGGCGCTGCAGCTCCACGTCATCAACGCACTGACGGACGAGGAACATCCCTGCCAGGCGCTCGCCGACATGCTGACGCTGCACGAGCGCTGGCGCGACATGCGGGGCCGGACCATCGCCTACATCGGCGACGGCAACAACGTGGCGACGTCGCTGACGCACGCCGCCTGCATGATGGGCGTCAACGTCCACCTCGCGTCACCGCCGGGCTACGAGCTGCCCGCCCGCGTCATCGCCGATTCGGAACGCATCGCGCGCAACGGCGCCACCGTCCGGCAGTTCACCGATCCGCGCGACGCCGTCGCCGGCGTGGACGCCGTCTACACCGACGTCTGGGCGTCGATGGGCGAAGAGCACGAAGCCGCGCAGCGCCGCGCGATCTTCATGCCCTACCAGGTCAACGAATCGCTGATGGCCGCCGCCAGGCCCGAGGCGCTGTTCATGCACTGCCTGCCCGCTCATCGCGGCGAAGAAGTCACATCCGCCGTGATCGAGTCGCCGCAGTCCGTCGTGTTCGACCAGGCCGAGAACAGGCTGCATACGCAGAAGGCACTGCTTCTGATGTTGCTGGGCGTGTAGATCGTTCGGATCGTTCGGATCGTTCGGATCGTTCGGATCGTTCGGATCGTTCGGGTCGTTCGGGACGTTCACGTTCGCGGCGTTCAAGAACTGCAGGCATCCGAGTCGATTGCCAACGCAACATCTGCGACGTTTCCGTTCGTTCTCGAAAAATTCCGAACGATTTGAACTGGCACGACGCGCGCACTACCCAGGCGTGTGAAGGTTGCGACACGGTTTGAGGAGTTGCTCACGTGGCAACTGATGCACGAGCTCGAAGTCGCCGTGGAGGCGCTGGTTCAACGGCCGGCGTTTCGCTGCGACCTCAAGTTTCGAGAACAGATTACGGACGCCGCGGCTTCGGCAGCGCGCAACGTTGCCGAAGGCTTTGGTCGCTACAATCCGGGTGAGTTCGCCAGATTCCTCGACGTCACTCGAGCATCCGCCCTCGAGGTCCAGGCTTGTCTTCAGAGGGCTCGCGACGCGGGCTACATCCAGGAGCCCGAATTCAGGGGGCTCTACACGCTGGTCAATCGAGGCAACCAGGCTACGGCCCGGTTTCAGAGATATCTGCGGTCAAGCGCGGCAAAGCAAAACGCAAAGCGCTTCCGTCACAGCAAGTCGCGCCGAACCTTCACAACGAACGTGAACGGTCCGAACGGTCCGAACGATCCGAACGATCCGAACGAGTAATATCTCCCCGTGCCCCGCTGGCTCTCGCACTATGACGCCGACGTCAGGACGACCCTCGAGCCGTATCCCTCCGACACGCTGATCGATTACCTGGGCCGGCTGGCGCGCGAGCACGGCGATCGCGCGGCGCTTCTCTTCAAGGGAGCCACTGTCACCTACCGGCAGCTCGAGGACGAGAGCAACGCCCTGGCGGCGGGACTGATCGCGCTTGGCGTGAAACGCGGCGATCGCGTAGCGCTCCTGCTGCCGAACTGCCCGCAGTTCATGGTGGCCGAGTTCGCCGTCTGGAAAGCCGGCGCGATCGTGGTGGCGCTGAACCCGACCTACAGCGAGCGCGAGCTGGAGCAGGCGCTCGAGGCGACCAAGGCCGAGATGGTCGTGACGCTGTCCCTGTTCTACGAGCGCATCGGCCGCGTGCGCGGCCGCACCAGCGTGCGGACCGTGATCGCCACCTCGATCAAGGAATACCTGCCGCCGGTACTGCGGATCCTGTTCACGCTCGTGAAGGAACGTAAGGAAGGCCACCGGATCCGGTTGAATGCCAACGACGCGTCCTTCCAGGGTCTGCTCAACCGCCATCGCGGCGCGGCACGGCCGGATGTCGCCGTCGGTCCCGACGACCGCGCGGTGATCCTGTCCAGCGGCGGCACCACCGGCACGCCCAAAGGGGTCGTCGGCCTGCATCGCCACTACGTCGAGGCGGGATCGCAGCTCTACGAATGGACGAAGTCGGCGAAGGAACCGTGGACCGACGTGATCATGCTGCCGCTGCCGCTGTTTCACGTCTACGCCAACATCGGGGTACAGCCGCTGGCGTTCATCGGGCCGAACCCGGTGTCGCTGGTTCCGAACCCGCGCGACATCGGCGATCTGCTGAAGACCATCAAGCAGGTGAAGCCGGCATTCTTCAACGGCGTGCCGACGCTCTACACGGCGATCCTCAACCATCCTGACGTGCGCAACGGCCGGATCGACCTGAAGTCGATCAAGCTGTGTTTCTCCGGCGCCTCGGCCCTGATGGCCGAGACCCGGCGCCAGTTCGAGGAGAAAACCGGCGCGCGAATTATCGAGGGGTACTCGCTGACCGAGGGGATGATGGCCTGCTGCATCAACCCGGTGAAGGGGCCGAACAAGATCGGCTCGATCGGCATGCCGCTTCCCGACGTGGAGGTTCGCATCGTCGACGCCGACACCGGCGAGCACGAGATGCCGGCGGGGGAAGTCGGCGAGATGATCATGCGCGCCCCGCAGCAGATGGTCGAGTACTGGAACAACCCGTTCGAGACGACGGAGACGCTGCGGCGCCACGACGATCGCGGCCCGTGGCTGCACACCGGCGATCTCGCGTACATGGACCCCGAGGGCTACATCTTCATCGTCGATCGCAAGAAGGACCTCGTGAAGACCAGCGGCTTCCAGGTATGGCCGCGCGAAATCGAGGAAGTCATCTCGGCGCATCCGGCCGTGATGGAAGTCGGGGTCGCCGGCGTGCCCGATCCCGTCAAGGGCGAGGTCGCAAAGGCGTGGGTCGTCCTCAAGCACGGGCAGCACGCGTCGGAGCAGGAGCTGCGCGACTATTGCCGCGAGCGGCTGGCGCCGTACAAAGTGCCGGCGCGGGTCGAGTTCCGCAAGGAGCTGCCGAAGACGATGGTCGGGAAGGTCCTGCGGCGGGCGCTGGCGGCCGAATCAGCCGCGGGCGTCAACGACCAGCGCTGATCCGAATTCCGGCTGCCTCGAGCGCTGCGCGCACGCGGCGCGCCAGTGCGGCCGCACCGGGCGTATCCCCGTGAACACAAATCGTGACGGCCGACAGGCCGACTGCCGTGCCGTCAAGAGCCGCGACGCGTTGATCGCGCACCATGGCGACCGCGCGATCGGCAACTTCGTCAGCGTCGGTGAGGACAGCCCCGCCGACCGAGCGCGGCGCAAGGGAACCGTCGGCGAGGTACGCCCGATCGGCGAAGACCTCCGACGCGGTGCGCAATCCCGCTCGAGCGCCGGCCGCCAGCAACTCTGAGCCGGCCAATCCGAACAGCACAAGCTGGGGATCGGACGCGATGACGGCGGCGGCAATCGCATCCGCGAGCCCGCGGTCGCGCGCGCTCATGTTGTAGAGGGCGCCGTGCGGCTTCACGTGGCGCAGCTTTACGTTCCTGCTCGCGGCAATCCGAGCCAGCGCGGCCACTTGCGTCGAGACGAGCGCGAAGACGTCGGCTGGCGAAACGGCCAGCTCCCGGCGTCCGAAGTGCTCGCGGTCGTCGAGGCTGGGGTGAGCGCCCACCGCGACGCCGTTCGCCGCCGCGAGCTCTACCGTGGTCGCCATCGCCGAATCGTTGCCGGCGTGGACGCCGCATGCCACGTTCGCGGAGGAGATGACCGCCATCAGCTCAACCTCAGCTGATGGGGGCCCGGAGTCCCACTCCCCCACGTCGGCGTTCAGATCGATGACGGCCGCCACGGTGTAAATCCGAAACAGCTGTGTAATTCCTCCCACCTTACTGATGGGTGGATCAGCGGGAAAGTCACCGATTTATTAAGGAAAACAAGCGGCACATGAGTTGCCCATAAGAGGGCGTCGGCCTGTGGTTTACGGCAGGGCGCCGTAAATGCTGGGGGGAGCCAGGTCGGCGGTCTCGGACGGGGCGTCTTCGGACGCCCCGACCGGAACTCCTACACCCCCGCACCCTCGGGATACTCCAACGCCAGCTTCAGTTCCCTCGCCAGCGTCTCGACGGTCGTCCCGGCACGCTTCCACGCGCCATCGCTCTCGAACCGCAGATCGCCGATACGGCGTCCCCACGGGGCGATAACGCGGCCGATGGCCCGGAAATCGGTCCGGTCGGCGTGCTCCTGGTCCAGCCGCCGCACGACGTCGGGCGCGACGCGGATGAAGGCCCGAAGCGCTGTCGCCGACTTGATGCTGTACTTCCGGCCGTTCCAGGCCGCACCAAAGACCACCGAGACCTGCTTGAAGTAGTTCACGAAGAACTTGCGCGAATCCTCGCGGAAGTCCGCGGATTTCTTGGGGCCGCCAAACGAGTCGGACGCGAAGAGCTTCTTCAGCTCCTGGGCGAGCGGCGCCTGCGCCACACGCCCATGGCCTACGCCCAGCAGCTTGATTTCGTTGTGGAGCGGCGAGTCCTCGCGATCGTTCAGGGCGCGGACGACGTCGTGCGCAGCCGCCAGGGAGTCGTCGCGATACAGCTGCCGGCCCGAGAGGCTGACCAGGTGCGACGCGTTCAGGCGGGTGTGCTTCGCGTTGATGGTGACGAACATCTGCACCACGTGGTCTTCGGGCAGGCGGTCGAAGATGATCGCCGGGACCGTGAAGTCCTCGCTGCGAATGTTGTCGATGTCGGCATGCAGCGCCAGGAGCCGGTGCTGGCCGTCAATAGCGCGAAGAATCCCTTCGCGCTCGGGGACCTTGAGCCGGCCCAGCGCCGACCCGGACTCCACGGGCTCGAAGGAGAGCTTCTCGTCGCAGGAAATGATGACGGCGCCGGCAATCGACGGCAGGTCCCGAGCCGTGCGGCACTGCTCGTAGTACTGCACGAGTTCGTCGATCTTTCGCCTGATGATCTGACGCTGGTAGGCCTTTTCGCTCGAGGCGATACGCCGTTCGAGCAGGTCCCAGTTGACCTTCGACCCGCCGCCGGCCTTCCCGCCACGCACGCCTGATTGACCGGCGTCTCCGTAGTTCAGGACCTCGAACCGAACCAGCTTGTCGATGTCGGCGGCAGTCAGCGACGCCTGATAAAACTGCACGCCGAACTGCTGCATCCGTATAGCAGCCACGTTAATCATTCGTGTGTGTCCCCGGCAGGCTACCGCCCGCCCACAGAAGAGGCGAATTGTAGTGGGCCGGCCCCCCGAATCTCAACCCGATATTGTTCGATTAGACGCTGGACCTGCCCGATATGACCCGATTTTTGTCGATTTTTCGGCAACCCCGGGCGAGGACCACCTCTGCTTGAGCCGGACCAGACCATACAGGAAGACCGAGAACAGGACCATCGCGACGAGCGCCTGTTCGAAGGTCAAGGCCCGGTGCAAGGGGGTGCTCAGCACCCCGTACACCATCTCGACATGGATCCAGTAGACGAACAAGGACGCCACGCCCATTTCCCGAATCGGCGACCAGGATGCCGCGACGCCGTCCTGGCCAGGCGCCATGGCCGGGCGGGGGAAGTCGAGGAGCGACCAGCCATACGCCACCGGGATCAGCGCGGTGATGATGCCAAGGCGCACGAAGAAGAACGTCGGTGAGCTGGTCCAGTAGTTGGTCTGGGCGTAAATCGCCGGCAGGTACGAGGCCGCATACGCCAGGGTCGCCCCCGTCGCGCCGACGACGAGCAGGGCGAGGTTCCGGCGGCCCTCCCGGGCGCGGTCTCCCGAATCGAGCCACATCCCCGCCAGCACGCCGCCGAAGAGAAAGCCGGCCCAGGGAAAAATCGTGAAGGTCGTGAGGCCCGCGGACGGGCGCAGGTAGCCCTCGATCGAATCGGGGAGCCAGTCGAGCCAGTGAGTCGCCCGGACGGGAGGCGTGAGCATCGCCACGACCAGCGTGGCTGCCGCCATCGCCAGGCGCCTTCCGCGCGTGCTGCGGCCGACGCGCCACAGCCACGCGGCGATCAGCATCGCCACACCCATCACGTTCAGGATGTCGACTTTGAGGAAGGCGCGCAGGCCGCCGCCGCTGATGAGGAGCGACTGCAGGCGGAACAGGAACGCCAGACCGAACACCTCGAGCCCGCGCCGCGTTGCGCGCCGGCCGGCCTCCGCATCGCTCATCCCGCGGCGTGTTCGCGACCCTGCTGCCAGCGCCAGTGCGACGCCGGCCAGGAATAGGAAGATGGGCGCGCCGAATCCACCAAGCACGAGCGCCCATCGATACGACGGGCGCGTGCGGTCGGCGATGCGTGTCCACGAATCGAGGGTGTGCGCCTCGATCATGATCAGCACGCCGATGCCGCGCAGCCAGTCGAGGTAGCCGAGGCGGGCGCTACCGCGAGGGGAGGATGTCAAAGGCTGTGGTCAGCTCGATGTCCTGTCGCAGCGAGTGCCAGACAGAGCAGTACTTGTCCCGCGAAAGCGCGATCGCCCGCTCGACGGCTTCAGCGGGGACGTTGCCGTGGATCGCGAAGTGAATCAGCACCCGTAGCAGCCGCCGCGGCGGGTCTGGCGCGCGTTCGGCCGTCAACGCGGCGTGAAAGTGCGTAAGGGGATGACGTCCCTTCATCAGGATGTCCACCACGTCGGTCGCCATGCAGCCGAGCAACCCCATCCCGAGGAGTTGCACGGGCGACGGGCCCGCGGCGCTGTGGCCGTCAACCACGAGCGCCGAGTGCCCGCTGGTGGCGCCGAACTGCAGGTCGCTGTTCCAGACGATTTCGACTCGGAGAGGTTTCGCGCCGGCCATGTGCGCGCGATTGTAGCGATCGCGTGGACCCGCGGCTATCTCCGCCTGGGCGCGTCCGCCGGGCCGCCTACCGGAGTTCCGACGGCGCCGGCTCCGGCAGGATCGGCGTCGTCCACAGGTAGACCGTCCGCCCGTTGACGTTCCGGGTTTCGCGCGGCGCCCGCATGATGCCGTCGATGCTCATGTCGAACGCGTGCGAGACGATCCGCGTGCCGGGCTTCAGTTCCTTGTTCAACTTCGGGATCAGCCGGAGGTTCAACGTCGGCAGCAGGTACATCGTGACGACCGTCGCTTCGCTGATGTCCGTCTTGAACAGGTCCTGCTTGAGGAACTTCACCTTGTCACCCACGCCAGCGGTCTTCAGGTTGGCGTTGGCTTCCTGGATCCGGATGTCGCAGATGTCGATCCCGACGCCGCGCGCGCCGAAGTTCTTCGCCGCGGTAATGGGAATGCGCCCGTCGCCGGAGCCGAGGTCGTACACGACGTCGCGGCTGGTGACGTTGGCCACTCGCAGCATCTCCTCCACCACCTCCTGCGGCGTGGGGACAAAGATGACGTCTTTTTGCGGACAGTTGTCGTCCTGCGCGGCTGCAGGCACGGCGATGAACGCGAGCATGAAGCCCATCAGGGCCAGACGACGGATCATGGCGAGCCTCCTGTGTCCCCGAAGGGACGTCAACGCAAGGGGGCGCGATTATAGCTATCCTCTGCCCATGTCCGTGATCGTGCAGAAATACGGCGGCAGCAGCGTCGCCGACGTGGACAAGCTCAAGTACGTCGCGCAGCGCGTCATGCAGACACAAGCCGAGGGCCACGAGGTCGTCGTGGTCGTGTCCGCGATGGGCGACACCACTGACGACTTGCTGGCCATGGCGAAGAAGGTGTCGGCCAATCCCGATCGCCGCGAGCTCGACATGCTGCTCTCCGCCGGCGAGCGCATCTCGATGGCGCTCCTCTCGATGGCGATCCGCGAGCTGGGTGGCAACGCGATCAGCTTCACCGGCAGCCAGTCCGGGATCATCACCAACGATCGCCACGTCGATGCGCGCATCCTCGAAGTGCGTCCGTTCCGCGTCCAGGACGAGCTCGCGCGCGGCAAGATCGTCGTCATCGCCGGCTACCAGGGCGTGTCGTACCGAAAGGAAGTGACGACGCTGGGGCGCGGCGGCAGCGATACGACCGCCGTCGCGATGGCCGCGGCGCTCGACGCCGACTACTGCGAGATCTGCTCTGACGTGGACGGCGTCTATTCCGCCGACCCGCGAGTCGTCCCCGCGGCACGCCGCATTGGCGTCCTGTCGTACGAAGAAACCCAGGAGATGGCCGAAGCCGGCGCGAAAGTGCTCAACGCGCAGGCCGTCGAATTCGCGAAGGAGAAGGGCATCGCGATCTACGCGCGGGCGACGCGAGGTCCGCTCCCGGGCGTCGATCCCTCGGCCGACGGCACCGTCGTCCGCCGCAATCCTCCCCGGATGCCGGGCACGGTGGTTGGCGTCGCCAGCGAGCGCGACATCATCATGCTCGAATCAGACGCCGCGGCCGGTGACGTCCTGGCGCTGCTCGAGGAGCGCCACGTGTCCGGCAAGCAGCTCCACGTGTTTGCCGACCGCACGACGGTGGCCATCTCGCGCGAGAACCTGCACGACGAGGATCGGCTCAGAGACCTGCTGCAGACGCGCCTGAGCGGCCAGGCCCGGCTGATTGACGGCCTCGCCGCGGTGAGCGTCGTCGGCGCCGGCATCAACGCGACCTACGCGAACGTGCTGGCGGGCGCCGCCACGCTCGCCAACGCCGGGATCCGGCCGGCGGGCACGGCGACATCGTCATTCCGCATCACGTGGATGATTCCGCGCGAGAAGACGGACGAAGCCGTTCGTGCGCTGCACGAACGGTTCATCGACCGGAAGGAATTGCTACCGTAACGAGCGGAGGCTCTTCTGCGCCGGCCCGAGTCCCATCACGCGGAGCCACATCGGCCGGAGCGCGTTCGTCAGGCCGACATACCAGGGCATGACCGGTGCGGCCGGTGCGGCCGGCGGTTCGGGCTCGAGCGCGTCGAGCGGAGCGTCAGACTGCCGGCGGCGCTCCTCGTGCGGGAACTCGTCGCGGTACTCCGATGGCTCCGCGACGATCGCCGCCATCCCGCGGATGGTGCCGTGCGCCCGCCGATCGCCTTGCGGATACAGCCGGCAGAAATCGTCGACCGTGTCATCCGGATCGAGACCGACGACCGAGGCGTACGAGCGAATCACCGCCCGGGCGTAGAGACCTTGCGGCCAGCCGGTGAGGTCGTTGCTCTCCAGCCCCTCCAGGAGTTCGCGCTTCACGCGCGTCGCCGATGCGATTTCATCGAGCGAGATTTGATTGCGCTGCCGGTGGCGGCGTAGGCGGGTTACAAACGATTCCTGAGGGGTCATGATGGTCTCCCGTCAGGCCGAACACAGCAATTCCCAGGCCTCCAGGGCCGGTCGCCGCCTGCCTTCGTTTCCTGTTCAGCTGACAGGACTTAGCGCCAAGGACAAATCTGTGATCCGCGGCCGGTGTTTCAAATTCACGCGGCAAAACACAAATTCGTGGCAGAACCGTACAGCGCCGTGACGATTAGGGATGGCCCGAAAGGGCCGGGACCGATCCCCCGAGAAATGCCGCCAGTTGCTCCGGGGCGAACTGGACACCGGTATAGAACGGGCCGAACTCCGCGAACTTGGCGCTCGCTTCGTCGAAGCGCATCTCGTAGATCAACTTCTTGAAGACGAGCGGATCCGCGGCAAACAGATCGACGCCCCATTCCCAGTCGTCGTAGCCAATCGACCCCGAGATCACCTGTGTGACGCGGCCGGAGAACGTGCGGCCGATCATCCCGTGCTCGCGCATCATCAGCGCGCGCCGCTCGAACGACTCCGAGTACCAGTTCACCGCTTCGCCGCGCCGCTTGTTCATCGGGTAGAAGCAGACGTATCTCGCCTTCGGCACCTCGATGAACAGACGGTTCATCACGCGGCCGCGCTGCGTCTCCATCTCGGCGTCGAACGCCTGCTCGAATTCGGCGCTGGCCGGCGTGAACTTCGCGCCGAGCTGTTCGTGAATCTTCGCGGTCATCTCGTACATCCCGAGCTCGACGATCGAGACATATGAGGTCGTCGGCTCGAGGAGATCGTGCAGTCCGGTCCGTGACAACGCGAGCTGCGCCTGCGCGAGCTCCTCGAAGTTGCGGCGGAAGCAGATCACCATCAGATCCGCCTTGTGGCCCAGCACCTGGACGTAGGCGGTCGCACCGGCGTCGGGCACCGCGAGCGCGCGCGTCGCCTCGTCGGCCAGCCGCTGGAGCTCGCCCTCACCGGCGGAGCGGAGCCGATCCCAGCGCACCCGGTACATCAGGTGCAGGACGCTCCAGCCTTCCAGCGTTTCAGGGACGAACGGGTTGTGCATGTGCCGATTCTACCGGTTTGCCGCCACCGAGACGCGACGTGACCCAGTCGCGCGCATCGGCCAGCGTCTCGTACACCGTGGGAATCACCAACAGCGTCAGCAGCGTGGACGTGATCACGCCGCCGATGATGGCAATGCCCATCGGCGCGCGGAAATCGCCACCCTCGCCCTGCCCGAGCGCCACCGGGATCATGCCGGCGATCAGCGCCAGCGTCGTCATCAGAATTGGGCGCAGCCGGACGCGTCCGGCCTGGATCAGCGCCTCGCGCCGCTCGACGCCCGACTCCTCCGACCACTTCGCGAAGTCGATCAGCAGGATCGCGTTCTTCGCGACGATCCCCATCAGCAGGATCACGCCGATCATGCTCATGATGTTCAACGTCTGCCCGGTCAGCAGCAGCCCGATCATCACGCCGATCAGCGAGAGCGGCAGCGACAGCAGGATCGAGAACGGCTCGAGGAACGAGCCGAACTGCACGACCAGCACGAAGTACATCAGCATGATGGCGATCCCGAGCGCCAGCAGCACCTGCGAGAAGATCTGCTGCTGGTCCTTGGTCTCGCCGCCCTGGGTGAGCGCGTAGCCCGGCGGCAGCGGCACCGTCTTGTTGACGCGCGCCATGATGTCGTTGACCACCTCGGAGAGGGCGCGCCCTTCGGTGTTCGCCTCGACCGTGATCACGCGCTCGCGATCGAGGTGATCGATCCGGGCCGGGCCAATCGCGGGACTGACCTGCGCCACCTGGCCGAGCGGGATCGTCCGTGGCCCGTTCTGTCCGCCGCCGATGACCAGCGGCAGCGATTCCAGGTCCGAGACCACGCTCCGTGATTCGGGCGCCAGCCGGATCGTGACGTCGCGCGTTTCGCCGGACGGATCGATCCAGTCGCCGACGTCGATGCCAGCGAAGGCCGGCCGCAGCGCCTGCGCCACCTGGCCGACCGTCACCCCGAGCGATCCCGCCAGCCCGCGATCGACCTGGACGTCGAGCTCCGGCTTCTGGCCCTTGGTCGACAGGCCGACGTCAACCGCGCCGGGCACCTGCTTCACCTCTTCGACGATCTTGTCGGCCAGCCCCGCGAGGGTGTCGGCGTCGCGCCCCTGCAACTGGAGCTGGATCTGCTTCTGGCCCTGATTGAAACCGGTGCTGATCGACGCGGTGACGCCGCCCAGCGAATTCAATTGCCGCCGGACATCGGCGAGCACGGCGGACTGGGATCGCGAGCGTTCCTTCTTCGGTACCAGCCGGACGAAGACGTTGCCCGAGTCCACGGCTGAATCGCGCCCGCCGATCGTCGTGTAGGTGTACGCCACTTCCTTCCGCTGCCGGGCGATTCGAGCGATCTCCTGCGCCTTCAGCCGCGTGTAGGCCAGGTTGGACCCGGGCGGCGTGTCGAACGTGACGTTGAATTCGGACTCGTCCTGCTCCGGGACGAAGCCGGCGCCGACATAGCCCATCACCGGGAGCGCCACCGAGGCCGCGAACACCGCGATCGCGAGCATGAGCATCGCGAAGCGGTGGTCGAGCGCCCACGCGATGACGGTCTTGTAGTGGTCGGCCTGCCGGTCGAACCAGGTGTTGAAGCGCCCGAGCAGGCGCGAGAGGAACGGCCGCTGCGCCATCGGCAAGTGCGGATCCGGCCAGTACGCCGACAGCATCGGGTCCAACGAGAACGAGACGAACAGCGAGACCAACACTGAACAGGCGATGGTCAGCGCAAACGGCTTGAACCATTGCCCCGCCACGCCGCCCATGAACGCGATCGGCACGAACACGACCACGATCGACAGCGTCGTCGCTGTCACCGCCAGGCCGATCTCGTTGGTGCCGTCGAATGCAGCGCGGTAGTGGTCCTTGCCCATCTCGACGTGTCGCACGATGTTCTCGCGCACGACAATCGCGTCGTCGATCAGGATGCCGATCGCCAGCGAGAGGCCGAGCAGCGACATCGTGTTCAGCGTGAAGCCGAACGCCCACACCGCCACGAACGACGCCAGCACCGACACCGGCAGCGCCAGGCCGGTGATGACGGTGGAGCGCCACGAGTTCAGGAAGAGAAACACCACGAAGACCGTGAGCAGGGCGCCCTCGAGCAACGCTTCTTCTACGCTGTCGACCGAGTTCTCGACCCGGGTGCCGCCGTCGCGCACGACGCGCAGGTTCACGCCGGCCGGCAGCGTCTTCTGGATCTCGGCGACCTTGGCCCGCACCTCGTCGGCGACGGAGGTGGTGCTGTAGCCGCGCGACTTGAGGACGTCGATCCCGACGGCCTCTTCGTCGTTGTACATCGCGTTGGAGCGCGGCTCCTCGGTGGCATCGAGGACGTTGGCGATGTCGCCGAGGCGCACGATGCGGCCGTTGGATTCGGTTACGACCAGCTGCGCGAAGTCAGTGGGACCCTGCAGGCGGCCCTTCAGGCGAATGGTCCGCTCCTGGAGGTCGCCTTCGAGGCGGCCCACCGGCGCGGCCAGGTTCTGGGACTGCATCGCCACCACGACCTGGGCCACGCTGACTCCCGTCGCCTGCAGATCGCGCGGACGCAGCTCGACGACCATCTCCCGCTGCACGCCGCCGACGACCGTCACCTGCGCGACGCCGGGGATCGAGCGCAGCTTGCGCGTCATCTCCGGATCCGCCATGCGGGTCAGCTCCGCGCCGCGGAGGCCCGGTGACGAGAGCGTCAGCGAGACGATCGGCTGGTCGGCCGGATCGAACCGCGTCAGCACCGGCTCCTCCATCTCGACCGGCAGGTCGTTCCGGATGCCGGAAATCTGGTCGCGGATCTCCTGGGTCGCCTCGGCCGGGTTCTTCCCGAACACGAACTCCACGATGATGTTCGCGAAGCTGTCGAGCGAGTTCGACGTCATGCGATCGACGCCGCTGATCCCGCCGATGACTTCTTCAATCGGCTCGATCACCTCGCGCTCGACCGTATCGGGTGACGCTCCGGGGTATGGGATCGACACCACGACGACCGGGGCGTTGATCTCCGGAAATTCGTCGGTGTCGAGCTGCAGCAGCGCGGCGACGCCGAAGACGACGATGCCCAGCATCGCGACGACCGTCAGGATCGGCCGCTTGATTGCGGTGTCTGAAATGAACATGGCTGAGTCCCAGCTATTGCGGAAGCGTGACCGACACCGGCGTGCCTGGCGTAATGCCCTGCGAGGCGCCGCGGAGCACCGTGTCGCCCTCGGTCAGTCCCGAGACTACCTGCACGCGCTCGGTGCGGAGATCGCGCAGGCCGAGTGTCACCTCGATGCGCTCGGTCTTCCCGTCCTTGACGCGCAGTACCCAGGCAGGTGTCGCGGTCGTGTTCACCGCGTTCGCCGGCACCACCAGGCCCTGCGCCGACTGGTTAACCACGCGTCCCTCGGCATAAAGGCCGGCCACGAGGCGGCCGCCCTTGTTGGGAATGGCCACGTAAATCGGCACCTGGCGCGTCGTCGGGTCGGCCTGCGGCGCGATGCGTTCCACCCGTCCCGTGAAGCGCTGATCGTACCCGCGGACCGCGAAATCCACGCTGGCGCCGACCTTGAGCTCGGACAGGCTCTCAGACGCGACCGAAGCCTCGAGCCGCATCGACGACGGGTCGATCACGACGAAGAGCTCGGTGCCTGGCGACACCACGTCGCCTCGATTCACTGCGCGGCGTGAAACGACCCCGTTAATCGGGCTGCGGATGATCGCATCGGCGAGCTGCTTGGTGGCAGACACCAGACGCGACTTCGCATCGGCCACTTGTGCCTCCGCGGCCGTGACGCTGTTGGTGGCGATGTCAAGCTCGCGCGCCGCGACCGCCCCGGCGCTGACCAGCTTCTGGGCCCGCTCCTGCTCGCGCTGCGCGACGGCCAACTGGTTCTCGGCCGAACGCACGGCGGATGCCGCGGACAGCCGCGCGTCCTCGAGCGTCTGCGCATCGATCCGTCCCAGCAGCGTGCCGACGCGAACCGTCTGGGCCTCCTCGACAGCAACCTCCACGACCGAGCCGCCCAGCTCCGCGCGAATGGTCGCTTCCTGTGCCGGCCGGAGCTCGCCCGAAATGATCGGGCCGCTGACGATGGTGTCGCGCTTGACGACCACGACGTTCTCGGCGCCGACCTGAACGGCCGTCGGAGCCGCGGCGGCGGGCGCCGACTTGTCAGCCTCGGCACGGGTGCAGGCGGTCGTTAGTAATGCCAACTGCAAAATGCTAAATGCCAAAACGAACGAGCTACCCCGCCACCATTTGCCCCGCGGCGTTCCGCATTTGGCATTTGGCATTTGGCATTTAGCATTGAAAAAGTTCGCTCTCATCGAATCCCCGTCTGTCCCTGTGCGCCCGCCGTTGACGCCGTCGTGATCGTGTTCAGCGATGGCTGCTGCTGCGACGGCGCCTGCGGTGTCAGCTGCTGCTGCGTCGTTGGCCGCGCCGCGACGGCCGCCTGGGCTCCCGACAGCGGCAGGTCGGGCAGCAGCGCGACGCGGGCGCGCGCCACCTGCAGGTCGCGGGCAGCCACCGCGCGGTTCGCCTCGGCTTGCTGCAGCAGCAGCCGGGCATCGGTCAATTCCAGCTGGGTCGAGACGCCGTTGCGATAGCGCACGTCGGCGATCTCGTACGCGCGCGACGCCTGCTGCACCGTGCCGGCGGTCGCTTCCCAGGCGGCGCGCGACGCGAGCAGCTCCGCCCATGCCGACTGCGTATCGACCGCCGCGAGCTCCTTGACCTGCTGGAGGCGCAGCCGCGACTGATCCACATCGGCCCGCGCCACCTGCTCGTCGCCGCGCTGGCGTCCGCCGGTGAGAATCGGCACCTGCACGCTGGCGCCGATCGTCCAGTTCGTCCGGTCGAAGATCGGGAAGTCGGTGTTGCCCGGATACGCCAGCCTCGTATAGCTCGAGTTCAGCGACACCGACGGCTTGCGCTGGGCCTCCGCCAGCTTCAACGACGTCTCGCTCTGCCGCACCGCCGTTTCGGCCCCCGCGACGACCGTGCGATCGGGCTGCGGGATGCCAGCGTTCAGCGACGTGAGCGTGCTGCGTCCGGTGTTGACCAGCGATTGCTCCACCGCGGTGACGCGCGCGGCGAAGATCGGCGGCGGCGCCAGCCGCTCGTCCTCGAGGGCGTCGGCCAGCTTGAGATCGGCATCCGCGGGCAGATCCAGCATCTGCTTCAGCCGCAGCACGGCGATGTCGCGGTTCATCCGCTGGCGGATCAGCACGGGCTGCTGGTTGTCCCGGTTGACGCGCGCGCGGAGCACCTCGAACTCCGGCTGCGTGCCGGCGTCGAATCCCACCTGCACCTGTTGCAGCGTCTGCGAGGCCTGCTGGACCGTCGCTTCCGCGATCGCAATCAGGCGGTCCGCGAGCGCGGCGTCGTAGTACGCCTGCGTGGCGTCGAAGAGCAGTTGGGCTCGTGCGGTGGAAAGGCCCTGCTGCGCGGTCTCGCTCCCGAACCCGGCGAGCTGCCGCTGCAGGCCGACGCGACCGCCGCTGTACAGATTCTGCGAAAACGCCAGCGACAGCCGCCAGGTGTTGGCGCGGCCGAACGGCAGATTCGAGAGATCGTTGGTCGCGTCGCTCGATCCGTCGGTCGAGCCGCCGTTCGAGCCACCGGAATTCGACAGGTTGTCGAAGATGCCGCTGAATTCCGACGCGAGCGCCCGATCGTAACCGCCGGTGAACGACAACTGCGGCAACAGTCCGCTCCGTGCGCGGGTCTCATCGCCGGTCGCCCGGCGGATCCCCGCCTCGGCGATGCCGATCGACTCGCTGCGCGACGCCGCCACTTCCAGCACCTGTTCGAGCGTCAGCGGTCCGGTCGGCACCGGTGGCGGCGACGGCTGCTGCGCGTGGGCCGTGGCCGTCACGAGCAGTCCGCACAGCACGGCGCCGAGCGCCACGCGGGCGCCGTCGAAAGTTCGATTACAACGCATGTCTGAAGAATTCCTTCCAGGCCGATCGAGCAGGTAAGACGCCTACGCGCGCCGCCGTGTCCCCGCCTGCTGCGTCTGCAGCCAGGCCACGTGGTCAGCGCCAGCCTCGAGCGCCTTTGTCATGTAGTCCACGACCGCGGCGAGATCCGCGTCATCGAATTGACGATTCAGCTGTTTGACCCGCTCTTTCAACGGCGCATAGAGCGGGACGATCCGATCCACGCTGCTCTTGACGATTTCGACGAGGACACGGCGACGGTCGTTCGCGTCCCGTCGCCGCGTCACGAACCCGCCGCGCTCGAGCCGATCGATGACGGCAGTCGTCGCCCCGCTCGTCAGCCCCGTGTGCTCCGCCAGTTTCCCGGCGGTGGTCGGTCCCGCCAGCAGCAGCAGATCGAGGCATTCGAGGTCCGTGGCATTGAGTCCCACCAGCCCGGCGACCAGGTCGCTGATCAGCACCGACTGCGCGCTGACCTTGCGCAGCATCTCGTTGATCTTCAACAGCAACTCGGGACGGGTCCGTCGCGGCACGTTGGTACTGTATACATGAATATCTTAGTTATCAAGATACTTGACATCAAAGACGTTGCTGAGGCAGGCGCCGCGCGGAAATACGACGGACAGAAATGGCGGATCGGTTCAGCGGGTCGACGCGAGCTCGGGCAGGATCTGTTCAGCCGCGCCGAGGATGGCCAGGTCTTTCCAGCACATTGGGATCCTAAGCTTAGAATTCCACGTGGACAAGTTGTCGCGGCCGCTTCTATAGTGTCACCTAAATACTAGTGACTCCAGCGTAACTGGACTGGCCACAGTTAGGCCGCAAATGTAATCACACTGGCTCACCT
>JADMIO011863328.1_pt1 | contig 54696 bp, 52 predicted proteins | sample 8958161 | NCBI WGS metagenome assembly JADMIO01 (sample SAMN16585339, study PRJNA669376) | soil metagenome | isolation source: Crop rotation soil | place: USA: Cullars Rotation, Alabama | collected 2011
CGGCCCGCCGCTGGTGTTGAAACTCGAGTATAGCTGGGAGTGGGGCCACACGACCCTGGGCGAGTCGCGGGACGAGGAGAATTTCCTCGGCGCGGAGGTCGGCTTGAGATTTTAAGCTATGAGAATGAAACGATTTTTCTTCCTGCTGGGACTCGCCCTCGCGGGGGCGACGACCGGAAAGGCCGGCAGCATCGTGGGCACCGTCAAGGCCTTGCCGCCGCCCACGCCGCCGGGCGGAGGGAGCGGGGGCGGCTCCTACGAGAGTCGCCGCTACAAGTTCGTCGAGAAAATCGATTACGATAGCCTGCGCGATTTCGTCGTCTACATCGACCAAGTCGTGCCCGGAGCCCCATCCGCGAGTTCCATGGCGGCGGCCGTGACCACTCAACGGGACGCCAGCTTCGACCCGCACGTGCTGCCGATTCAGGTGGGGACGACGGTGCGGTGGCCGAACGACGATGACATTTACCACAACGTCTACGCGCAGTCGGATGTCGCGGAATTCGACCTTGGATTCTACAAGCAGGAAAAAGTGCCAGAGCAGAAATTCGACCAAGTCGGGCGGGTGGATGTGTTCTGCGCGATTCACACCAAGATGCATTGCATCGTCCTGGTGCTCCCGAATCCCTACTTTGCGACGGCGAACGCGAAGGGTCGGTTCGAAATCAAGAACGTGCCCGCCGGGACTTACAAATTGCGCGCATGGCACGAGCGGTTTCCGAGCCAAACCAGGCAAGTTGTGGTGCCCCCGGAAGGCGAAGTGCACGTGGAATTTTCGCTGGGGGCAGGTCAGCCGCCCAACCCCTGAACAAACCCGTCGATGCCCCGCCGCCTCAGAATCAGTCTTCAGGCCAAGGTCCTCGCGACCGTGCTGACACTGCTGATCGTCCTGCCGGCGATCACGCTGGGAGTGGTCAATCGGAGCATCACCCGGCAAACCCGGGACGATGGCGTGCACGCGCTCACCACGGCCAAGGCAACATTTGTCCAGTCGCTCGGGAATCGTAACTCGAGCCTGGTGTCGCGCTTCCGCAACATCGTCAGCGGGGCGGGCTTCGTGATCGTCGTGCGGCAAAACGACGCCAAGACGATGACGAAGCACCTGCAGGGGTTGCTCGAGGAATTAGCCGACGACACCGCCGTGATGGTGTTCGTGACCCCCGATGAAAAATATTCCAGTAGCGTCCGCTTTGACGTCAAGTTGCAGCCCGAAGAATTCGTGCGGGCCGCCAGCGGACCTTTGCGGGCGGCCATGGCGGGAGAGATCGGTCTCAGCAGTCTCGTCCTGGACGATGTGCCCCTCAACGTGGTCGCCGTCCCCGTCATGGTCACCGAGCGGGGACTGGCCGGCGTCTTGCTGGTCGGCGTGCGTCTGAGTGAGCTTTCCTTGCAGCAACTCAAGCCACCCCAGACGGAGATCATCATCCTGGCCAATGGCGCGGTGGTGGGGTCAACGCTGCGGGGACCGACAACGAAGGCAGCGGTGGCGGGTTGGGCCACGGATACCACGAGCGATCCGACCGTGGCCGAAGGGGAATCGATCAAGGAAGCGATGATCAACGGGGAGCATTACCTGGCGATGGTGGAGGACTACGGCCGGACGGCTGCGTCAACGGGCTTCCATTTCATTTTGCTGTCCTCGTACGAATCGCGGCTGGACGCGCTCGAGGGGACGCGCCTGCGCGTGCTGGGCATCAGCGTCGCGGGAATCGTCCTCAGCGCGCTCGTCGTTTGGTTCTTCATCGGCCGCGTGACGCGTCCGCTCCGGGAGTTGCGGGACAGCGCCGAGGCGGTCGGCCGCGGCGACTTCTCGCGCCGGGTCGAGCGGTTTTCCAACGATGAATTCGGCGAGCTGGCCGTGACGTTCAACCAGATGACGACGAACCTGCAGAATTCCCGCGTCGAGCTGGAGCGGGCGATGCAGATGGTGAAGTCGACCCAGGAGCAGCTGATTCAGAGCGAGAAACTTTCGGCTGTCGGGCAATTCGTCGCCGGCGTGGCGCACGAGCTGAACAACCCGCTGACGGCGGTGATCGGTTTTTCGGAGCTGCTGCAGAGCGCGCAGACCGACGACAAGACGAAGGGTCACCTCGACCGCATCTCGAAAAGCGCGCACCGCTGCCACAAGATCGTGCACAGCCTGCTCAGTTTCGCCCGGCAGGAGGCGCCCGAGCGCAAGCTCGTCGATCTCCACGCGGTGCTGGAGGAGGTGCTGGAGATCATGGCGTACGATCTCCGCACCTGCAACGTGTCGATCATCAAGGAATACGCCTCGAGCCTGCCGCCCATCATGGCGGACCCGCACCAGTTGCAGCAGGTGTTCGTGAACATCCTCAGCAACGCCCGGCAGGCGATCGAGCCCTACCAGAAGGAAGGACGAATTGTCATCCGCACGCGCAGCACGGACGGATGGGTTTCGATCGAATTTCAGGACAACGGCCCCGGCATCAAGCCGCAGCATCTCGCCCGCATTTTCGACCCGTTCTTCACCACGAAGCCCGCGGGGAAGGGCACGGGTCTCGGGCTGAGCCTGTCGTACGGCTTGATCCAGGAGCACGGCGGGAAGATCAGCGCGCAAAGCGACCCGGGCCACGGGGCCACGTTCCTCATCGAGCTCCCGGTGGCGAGCAACACCACGCCGTCGTTCCGGCGCAGCGGCACGCCTTTCCCATTCGCCCCGGCGGCGGCGCCGAGCGGCAAGAGCGTGCTCGTGATCGACGACGAGCAGTGGATTCTCGATCTCGCCGCCGAACTCCTGCGCACCGAGGGTCACTCCGTCGAGACGGCTTCGAGTGGCCAGCAGGCGCTCGAATTGATGGCGCGCCAGAAATTCGACGTGCTCGTGTCCGATTGGAAAATGCCCGGATTGAATGGCATCCGGCTGCATGAACACCTGCTGGCGACCCACCCGGAATGCGCGCACCGGACGCTTTTCATGACCGGCGACGTCGTCAGCGACACGTTCCAGGCGTTCCTGTCCGAGCACCGTCTCACGTGTCTCTCCAAGCCCTTTGCGATCAGCGAATTTCGCTCCGCGGTCGCGCGGATGTTCAAAGACAAGCGCTGAACCGATCCGACAATCGCGAAAACGCGAAAGGGCGAAAGCGCGAAGGAAACTCCAAGTAGAAGCCAGGGGTTTGATTCCGGGCTTCCGGGCCTCTGCTTTGTTTGTTTTCGCGTTTTTGCTCCTTCGCGCTTTCGCGATAAGCATTTCCGCGGTTCAATGCGGCGGCAGCGCCGGCGCCGGGGCAGGCTTGGGCGCGCCGAAGACCGCGCGGTCCAGCGAGAGTGGGCCGGCGCCGCTGACAAAGAAAACCACGAGGAGGAAGAGCACCAGCGCGGAGAACTCGAGCGACTGGCCCATGGCGAAGAGGCCGTCCTTGCGGTGCACGAAGAAAACAGCGCCGAAGAGGATCGGAATCTGCACCGCCGCGGCGATCCGCGTGAGGAATCCCGCCGTGAGCATCAGCCCGCCGACGAAGTGCGCGAGCATCACGTAGTGCAGCACGAAGCCGGTGGTGACCCAGTTCTGGCCGCTTTGCTGCAGCAGGTTGATGAAGTAGCCGGTGGACGTGTTGGTGATCAGGAGCAGGCCGCGGGCGAGCAGGCCCAAGCCAAGGTAGATGCGGACAAGGTCGAGCCAGTACTCGCGACGCGACTCGGCCCACGCGGTGAAGTTTTGCATGACGCCTCCAGGATTTGGGGATTTTCTGCCAGGCGCGACGAGGGGTATGCGTCGCGGTTCGCTCCGGAGGATAACGACCGGAGTGGGTCGGAGTCAATGGCTCGAAAGTTGGGCAGGGTCTTTGACTCGCCCGTGCAGGTCTGACCGCAATTCGGGCCCGAAATGCGAACTGAGTCCACCGGGCGGGTCAAAGAGCCCGCCCTACGACGGAGCCCGCAATGTCGGGCGTAAAGCCCGACCTACGTGTTTGGCATCTCGCAGAGCTCGACGGAGCCGCCGTGCAGGACGACGGGATGCTGTTTCAGCAACTCGAGAAGCGCAGTCTCGTCATCCGAATCGAAGCGCATGAAGCCGCCGATATGATGCGTGGATTGGGAGGATTGCGCATCGCCGATCACGAAGCGTTCGCCCAATGCGCTGCCGCCGCTGAACATTCCACTCACCCGGGCGGTGGTGAAAAACGTTTCCCACTCCTCCGACGTTGGCGTGGTCTTCGCGTTATTTTGGATGAGCAGGAGGTATTGGGTCATTGGATCGCGGCAACGATCTCCTCGGCATACTCCAAAACACTCGGGCGTACTTGCGTGAAGTTACATTCCTCCTTGCCGAGGACGAAATACAGCACGCCATCGCGGCTGAAGCTGGGGGGAAAGAAAACCCAGGCGCGGAGAAAGCGCGTGCTTTCGATGCGCTGGTTGTTGGCATCCAGGCGGTCACCGAAGCTCAGCAATTGTCCGCCGTGCACGGACTTGGGCTTCTTGCTGAGAGGGACAAACTGGACCCTGGACTTGAAGAGCGCCTGTTGCGCGCCCGATAGGTCGTAGGTTGCATACGCCGCAGCTAGCTCCGCGTGCTCCGCGGTGCGGGCTTCGGGCGGTACGACGATGCGGAACACACCGATGGTTGCGGCCGTGGTCAGGGCCGGACGGTCGGTGTATTGAAACAGGATGCAGCCTTGGGCGGGCTTGGGATCCGACGTCCAATTGTGAGCGGGCCCTAACGCGATATGGAAGCCCCCGCCGTCAAGGGGTGACACGTTTGTCCCGGCCCTGGCCGGCAATGCACCCCCGGCTAGCACGGCGAGCAAAACGAGGCCCGCGAGGTAGGCATCACGCCACAACGTTCGCCGGAGAGGGGTCGGCATGAGCTGGATTAGAATCCGCGTTTCTGCAGCGCCAAGCTTAACTCCTGCATGAATGCCTGCGCGTCGGCGGGGGAGGGGCGGTAATTGGGCTGGCTGATCTTCGTGAAACCGGGGCGGCCCTGGTTGTCGACGATCCACTTTCCCGTCACGCCGTCGCTGAAGGTCACGTCGCCACTGGCGATCGCGCCAGGCGTGAGGGTGACCTTGTCGACGTTGACGGTGACGTTCGAGGCACCGGCGGACATGTCGGCCGGCTCTTCCAGAAAACCCTCGTCGTCGCCGGCAGGCTGACCCGGGGCAGACGCGGGCGGGGGTATCGGGGACGCGCTGGTAGGCTTCGTGACGTCGGAGGCGTCGACCTTCGGCGCGGGGTCCTTCAGCGCGAGGTTGAGGTCGTCCACCAGAAAGCGAACATCGCGGTAGGTCATCGAGACCTTGAACTGCTCGTTCAGCTTTTTCTGGATGGCCGAAAGGTTGTCGCCGGCGGCGACCCAGCTGGTGACGGCGGCGGTTTGCTCGGGAGTCAGGGACATGGGTGGAGTGGAAGTGAAAGACGTTCGGTCAGTCTTGGGCAACTTTCAACTCCGCGGGTAGCCCGGGTCTTCAGACCTGTGAATTGGATGCGGCTGACGGGAGGAAGGGAAATCGGAGCAGCCCGCAGCGTAAACGGTCGGGGACGGAGCGGTTGGGACGGACTCGAATCCAAGTCAGGGGTCTGGAGACCCGTGCTACGTCGATCCCGCGGGCGCGGGGTTCACTTCGACAGCTGCGCTTTCAGGAAATCGATGCTGCCACGGGTCGACGTGTCCTGCTCCATCATGTTGTCCACGGCCTTGCAGGCGTGGATGACGGTGCCGTGGTCGCGGCCGCCGAAGGCGTCGCCGATTTCCTGGAGCGAGTGCTTGGTCAGCGTCCGGGTGAGGTACATCGCGATCTGGCGGGGGATGGCGATGTTGTTGGGCCGGCGCTTGCTGGTCATGTCACTGTGGCGGATCTGGTAATGGTCCGCCACGCGCTTCTGGATCGTCTCGATCGTAAGGATGTTCTGCGCCTGCTCCATCAGCACGTCCTGCAGGAGCATTTCGGTGGTCGCGAGGTCGAGCGGCTTGCTGGTGAGGGCGGAGTAACTGGCGACCTTGATCAACGCGCCTTCGAGGCGGCGGATGTTTTTCGAGATGTTCTGCGCGATGAAGTTCAGGATCGCCTCCGGCAGGTCGAATTTCAGGCTGGCGGCCTTGCTGCGCAGGATGGCGACGCGGGTCTCGAAGTCGGGCGCCTGGATATCGGCGGGAAGCCCCCATTCGAAGCGCGAGACGAGGCGAGCCTCGAGTTTCTGGATCTCGCTGGCGCGGCGGTCGCTGGAGAGGACGACCTGTTTGCCGGACTCGAAGAGGTCGTTGAAGGTGTGGAAGAACTCCTCCTGGATGCGCTCCTTGCCGGCGAGGAACTGCACATCGTCGATCAGCAGCACATCCACGTGCCGGTAGCGCTGGCGGAACTTCGTGAGGCTGTTCTCCTGCAGCGCCTGGATGAATTCATTGGTGAACTTCTCGGTCGAAAGGTAGGCGACGCGGGCGTCAGGGTTGGCGCGGAGGATGGCGTGGCCGATGGCATGCATCAGGTGGGTTTTGCCCAGGCCGGTGTTGCCGTAAATGAAGAGCGGGTTGTAGGCCTGCGCGGGCGCTTGCGCGACGGCAAGGGCGGCGGCGTGGGCCATCTGGTTGTTGGCGCCGACGACAAAAGTCTCGAACGTGTTGCGGACGTTGAGCCCACCGGTGGCGGGCGCGCGTTCGTCGTAGCGACCCGGCCGGCGCGTGTTGGTGCGGCCCTTGGCGGCCGTTTCAGCGGCGCCTTTGTGTGACGCTCCGCTGGCGGGGGTGCGGACGGAATCGGCCTTGCGCAGCGTAACATTGACCAGGCGACCGGCAGTCAACCGGAGACGCTGCGTGATGAGATCCAGGTAGTTATCGTGGATCCAGATGGCCGCAAAGTCGTTGGGGACCCCCAGAACCATCGTGTCTTCCGTGGTTTCGAGGCAGGCCATCGGCTCGAACCACATCTGGAAAACTTCCTCAGGAAACAGCTCCTTGAAGTCGCATTTGACGGTTTCCCAGAGGCTGGGCGACAAAGACAAAGTGGGCATGGGAACGGGCGGAAGAGGGGTTTTATTCACACCGCGCCGCCGAGGGCGATACTCACGTCGATCTGGGACTCATCCACACTTCCTGCCAGCAACGAAATTCATGCTCGGTCATCAGGGCGAAAAGGGGTACGAGGGGGGAAAGTGGTAGGTGGTTGATGACCAAGGTGTACCGACGGGTGTTGCCGGGGAGCTTGGGAACGAGTCGAAAAGTGACGTGAGAAAGAACCGACGGACGGGAGCGAAACAGTGAACGAGGGCGCAGTAACAGGGAACCAAAAAAGCATTTCAAGATGAAGTTTCTGACATGTTATTCACCGCGCGGCTGAGCATAACTTTTCCATTATTTTATTGCCACGCCGAGGGGAACTTAGCGCACCAAATGCATCGGGAAATTTCCCGATGCCCGTCAAGGCCTCGTGACCGTGGAAGTGGCTTGGGAAGCCATTTGGGAGGTTACGGTCTCGTCACGAACGCGTGACGGTGCGTTGCATTTTGAATACGCGAAAATGACGCGCGATCACGCCGGCGCCGGCGCGGGATCGAACCATTTTCCGTGCTCCTTGATGAGCGCGATGAGTTTTGCGTCGGCGTCCGCCTGCGGAATATTGTACTGCACACAGTTTTTCCCGACATAGAGGTTGATTTTCCCCGGCGCGCCGCCGACGTAGCCGAAGTCGGCGTCGGCCATTTCCCCGGGGCCGTTCACGATGCAACCCATGATGGCGATCTTCACGCCCTTGAGGTGACCGGTCTGTGCGCGAATGCGCTGCGTGGTCGTTTGGAGGTCGAACAGCGTGCGTCCGCAGCTGGGGCAGGCGACGAACTCCGTCTTCGAAATCCGCGCGCCCGCGCCCTGCAGAATGTTGTAGGCCAGCCGCGTCGCGCGGGCCACATCCGCTTCGGTCTCGACGCTGAGCAGGTCGCCAAGCCCGTCGCAGAGCAACCCGCCGGTGAGGAATGAGGCTTCCAGCAGCTTGGACAGGAAACTGTTATCGCCGCGCACCGCGGTGGTGGGCGTGTTGCGAATCCAAATCGGAGCGCGCAGGCCGGCGCCGCGCAGCGCTTCGGCCAGCCGGCGATACGCGCCCAAGGCATGCGCGGGGGCGACCAGCGCCGACGGGGCGCTCAGCGTGAAAAGCAGGCGTTGCTCGCCGAGCGATTGCAGCGTTTCTCCCAGTGCGGCGAGATCCGCCGGCGAAGCTTCGCAGGCGAGGAAATGCCCGTGTCGGCGGACGAGCTCCGTCCACGCGCGCAGGGTGTCGCCTTCGCCGGACCCAAAGCGGCGGAGCAACACCAGCCGGCCGGCGCCCTGGCTCACAAACGTGGTGAGGTCTGCGGCGGTGAACTCCGGCGCAAGTTCGAGGACGAAAAATCCGTCGGGCCATGGCGTGTTTCGCAGCGTGGCCAGATCGGCGGGGGTGGCGATGGGCACGAGCAGGCCTTCGGCGGGAGTGTCTTTCAGCTTTGGCGTCGCCAGATCGCGAACTGCAGCGGCGAGGGCCGAAGGAGATCCGACGCGAACGATCACCCGCGGCGGCTGCTCGGGACCGACGATGCAATGTTCACCCAGGTCGAGCGTGGTCGTTTCGCGTTTTGTGAAATGGTACGGATCGACGGTGTCTGATTCCGGCCGCTTGCTCCGTGGACCCTGCTCCGGTCGCCACAATGACATGGCCTTGTCGGCGATGGCGCGGGCCACGGGGATTTCGTACACACTGTCCTCCGTGAGCGACACGCGGATGGTGTCGCCCAGCCCGTCCAGCAGCAGCGAGCCAATGCCAATGGCACCCTTGATGCGGCCGTCCTCGCCATCGCCGGCCTCGGTGACACCGAGATGGAGCGGGTAGTGCATGTCCTCCTGCGCCATCCGTTCGACGAGTAGCCGGTAGGCCTGGATCATGACCTTCGGGTTCGACGACTTCATCGACAGGATGATCTGCTTGTAGCGGTGCGACTCGGCGATGCGCAGGAATTCGAGTGCGCTCTCCACCATGCCGAGCGGCGTGTCACCGTAGCGATTCATGATCCGGTCGCTCAGCGAACCGTGGTTGGTGCCGATCCGCATCGCCCGGCCGAGTTCCCGCGCGCGGATGACCAGCGGCGAAAACGCGTCGTGCAGCCGCTGCAGTTCGGTGGAGTAGTCGGCGTCGGAGTACTCGCGGACCGCGAATTTCTTTTTGTCGGCGTAATTGCCAGGGTTCACCCGCACCTTCTCCACGTGCTCCACCGCTTCCATGGCAGCGCTGGGGAGGAAATGGATGTCGGCGACGAGCGGGATGTGCGGGAAGCCGGCGGCGGAAAACTTTTCGCGGATCTCCTTCAGGCATTTGGCCGCGGTGACGTTGGGCGCGGTGATGCGGACGATTTCACACCCGACTTCCGCGAGCGCGATGGACTGGGCGACCGTGGCGGCGACATCCTGGGTGTCGCTGGTGGTCATCGATTGCACCCGGATCGGATGCGTGCCGCCGACGCCGACCGGGCCGACCATGACCTCGAGGGTGGGCCGGCGCACGGTGTGGAAGCGGGACGTGCAGTAGGACATGCCGAAGGGAAACGGGCGGACCCAGGCTATTTCGCCGGCTTTTCCGTGGCCGGCGGAGAGTCCCAGTGGGCTTGGATCGCGCGGCGGATATCGTTGTAGCTGACGTAGACGATGAGGCTGAGCAGGAGGATGAGGCAGGCAGCGATGGCGTTCTGCATCCAGACCGGGTCAACCGGCTTTCCGCGAATTTTCGCCCACGTCGCGAACATCACGTGGCCACCGTCCAGTACCGGAATCGGGAGGAGGTTCGCGATGGCGAGCGAGACGTTGATCACGATGAGGAACGAAAGCGCGTAGATCAGCCCGAAGGAGACGGCTTGTTGAAGGTTGTCCACGATGCCGATGATGCCGCTGATGTGCCGCACCCCGATGTCGGATTTGCGGTTCAACAGGCTCGAAAGGACCTTGTAAGCTTGCTCCATGGCGTCGCCGATCTGCTCGAACGGCGTCGGATGAATCACGGTGGTTTCAATGTGCCAGGTAACCCCGATGTAGTAAGCGGTCTGGCCTTGGATCGTCTGCTTGCGCGGCTGAAGCGAAGCGGACAGCTCCTTCCCGTCGCGTTGGAAGAGCAGGACGCTGGGCGCCGTGCTCTTCTTCTGGAAATGTTCGCGCAACTCCTCGCGCTGGGTGAGTGACTTGCCGTCCACGCCCAGAATCCGGTCGCCCACGCGCAAGCCCGCCGCGGCGGCCGGCGAGCCGTCGGTTACCGCGCCGATCACGAGGTCGGATTTCGGGAGGATGCCGATGCTGCGCATGCGTTCGGAGCCGACCAGTTCCGGAAAAACCTGCCGGGTCAGGGTCTGGCCGTTGCGTTCAAAGGTGATCTCGACCATGCGATGGCCGTTCGCGGACTCGCCGGTGCCGAAAACGATCCCGTTGAGGATGGCGGAGAAATTTGTCACGGGCTTGCCGTCGACCTGGCGGATGATATCGCCCGGTTTAAGGCCGGCGACGGCGGCGGGGCCGGGCACGGTTTGATGATCGCTGTTCTGGATCTGCGCGGCAACGTCGCCGACCTCCGTCCGGTTGTATTCGGCCTGCACGGTCACGCCGGCGAACCACACGATGCAGGCCAGCACCAGCGCGAAAAGGATGTTGGCGGCGGGACCCGCGACGGCGACGAGAACTTTCGAACTCCAGGTCGTGGAGGGCAGGTTCTTGGCCTCGCCCGGGATCTCGCCTTCAAATCCCCCCAGATCGGCCAGCTGCGGCACCATCACGTAGGCGCCGATGGGCAGCCAGCAGATGCAAAATTCCACGCCCCGCCATTTCCAGCTGACGATCGGCTTGCCCAGGCCGAAAATGGAAAACCGTGGCACCACCAGTCCGCGCCATCGAGCCACGAGGAAATGTCCGAGTTCGTGGACGAAAATCGAAACGGTGACGAGGCAGATGGCGAGCAGCAGCTGGAGCATGGACATTTAACGTTTCAGTGAAGCCGTGGCCTTCGCCCGGGCCTCCGCATCTGCCTGCAGGACTTCTCCCAGGGAATTTGGTTCAACGATTTTCAGGCTGGAAAGAGTATGCTCGATCACCTTCGGAATCGCAAGGAAGGGGATGGAGCCGGCGAGGAAGGCGGCAACGGCGACCTCGTTGGCGGCGTTGAAGACCGCGGGAGCGATGCCGCCGGTGGTCATGGCTTGGCGCGCGAGGCGGAAGCAGGGATAGCGCAACTCGTCGACGGGGCGGAATTCGAAGCCAACCAGCTTGGTAAAATCGAGGGCGGCATCCACGCCTGGCGCGCGGGCCGGGTGCAGCAGGGCGTACTGGATTGGAAACGTCATTGAGGGCGGCGAAAGCTGCGAAAGCATCGCGCCGTCGGTGAACTCAACCAGGCAGTGGACGATGCTCTGCGGATGCAGCACGGCGGTGCATTGCTCCGGGCGAAGACCGAAGAGCCACTGGGCTTCGATCAGCTCGAGGCCCTTGTTGGCCATCGTCGCGCAATCGACGGTGATTTTCGGGCCCATCGCCCACGTGGGGTGCTTGAGCGCGTCGGCGGGCGTCACGTGCGCCAGCCGGTCCGCCGGCCAGTCGCGAAAGGCCCCGCCGCTTGCGGTGAGCACGACCCGTCGCACGCCGGCCTGGGGATGTCCCTCGAGGCACTGGAAGACGGCGCTGTGCTCGCTGTCGACGGGCAGGAGTTTGGCCCGGTGTTTTTTCGCCTCGGCCATGATGAATTTCCCGGCGAGGACGAGGATTTCCTTCGAGGCGAGTGCGAGATCCTTGCCGGCCGACAGCGCGGCGAGCGCGGGTTCGAGTCCGGTGGTCCCGACGACGGCGACGAGCACGAGGTCCGCGTCGGGCAGCCGGGCGAGCTCGATCAGCCCGGCGAGTCCACCATGCAACTTGGTGCCCGCCGGGAATCCGCCCTCGGCTTTCCCGGCGGCGTAGGCGCCGTCCTCGAAGATCGCGACGTGCGGCACCGCGAAATCGCGCGCGATCTGGGCGAGCCGGGCGTGGTTGGCGCGGGCGGCGACGCCCACGAGTTCCAGCTTGTCGCGGTGTGCGGCGATGACGCGCAGGGTGTTTTCACCGATGGAGCCGGTGGCGCCGAGGAGCACGATGCGCTTGCGGTTGCTGGACGAGGAGGGTGCCACGAAAGCCGGCGACTATGCCCGAAACGCGGAGGTTTCGGCAAGCGCGGAGGGAAAAAACCAATCGCGGAAGCGCGGAAGGGCGGAAATACCGGGGACCAATCCTCCGCGTTTCCGCCCTTCCGCGCTTTCGCGATCCTGCCTGATTCTTCCCGTCGCGATTACGGGAGCGCGAACAGGAAGTAGCCCAGCGGCGCGGTAAGGATCAGGCTGTCACTCAGGTCGAAGATACCGCCGATGCCGGGGATCGCGCCGCCGGAGTCCTTGAGTGCGGCGTGGCGCTTGATGATCGACTCGATGAGATCGGACAGGATGGCAACGAGTGCGATCGGCGCGGCTTTGAACGCGGCGACGAGGGGGCTCATATGCGGGGGCAGGTGGTTGCGTCCCAGCCATGCCACCAGTGCGCCGACGCCCATCGACACGAGCACGCCACCGATGGCGCCTTCCCAGGTTTTCTTGGGGGAGATCTGCGGGGCCATCTTGTGTGTGCCGAACGCCATGCCCGTGAGCAGCGCGCCGACGTCGCAGAATTTTGCCACGGCGACGAGCCACAGGCAGAGCAGCAAACGCCCCGTGGGGGTCAGCCCCATGGCGTCATCTTCGGGCCGCGGCGTGAGGATCCGCACGAAATACTGGAACATGAACGCCACGTAGACCAAGCCGAAGACGGTGGTGGCGAGGGCCTCGACGCGCTTGAGGGGTTCGCGTTCGCTGAGAATCCGGATGCAGAAGACGATGACCGCGAGGGCGAGAACATCGCTGTTTCGGGGAAAGTTGATGCCATCCACCTGTTGCAGCCACGGGGTGATGGTGATGAGCGCCCCAAATGACATGCCGAGGCGGCGAAACGGCTGGTGCCCGGCCCCGGCCAGCAGCGTGTAGAGTTCCCGGAGCGTCAGGAGCGAGATGAGCGCGACGAGGATGATGGCGCCGGTGTTGCCGAATTTCCACATGACGCCGAAGACGACCAGCCAGAGCAGGACGGTGCTGATGATGCGCTTGGCCATGGCTCAGGAGGCGGGGGTAGCCGCGGGTTTGACCTGTTCGCTCGTGAGGCCGTAGCGGCGCTCGCGGCGGGCGTACTCATCGCAGGCCCGGGCGAGGTCGGCCTTGGTGAAATCCGGCCAGAGCACCGGCGTGAAAATGAATTCGGCGTACGCGCCCTGCAGCATCAGGAAATTGCTCAGGCGGTTTTCGCCGGACGTGCGGATAATCAAGTCCGGATCGGGCAGGTCCGCCGTGTTCAGGTAGCGGTTGAACGTCGTCCACGAGCCGTCGTTGAGCTTTTCCTTCCCCGCGGCGACCGCGGCGGCGTACGCGCGGGCGGCATCGACGACCTCGGTGCGCGAGCCGTAATTCAGTGCCAGCACGAGCGTGTAGTCGGTGAAATGAGCGGTTTCTTCAATCGTGTGGCGCAGGTGTTTTTGCACGCCGGCAGGAAGTTCGTCGACGCGGCCGATTGTTCGGAGTCGCACGCGGTCCTTCACGAAGGTCTTGAGCTCCTTCTTGAGATAGAATTCCAGCAGGCCCATCAGCGCGCCGACTTCGTCCTTGGGCCGATTCCAATTTTCGACCGAAAAAGCGTAGAGCGTCAGCATGCGGATGCCCATTTCGCGCGCGGCGTTGGTGACGGTGCGGACCGTCTCGACGCCGCGTCGATGTCCCTCGATGCGAGGCAGTCCGCGGGAGCGGGCCCAGCGACCGTTGCCGTCCATGATGATGGCGACATGCGCGGGGATGAGCGCTTTGGCGGCCGGGTCGGGACGAGCGTGGGACGACATGCGGATGGGGGGAGTTAGGGTGGCGAGGAGTGGTTTGACAAGTGCCGCGTGGGAGCGGCGTTCCCCGGGGTAGGGCGGGGGTCTTTGACCCGCCTTCGTTGGAGTTGAAACGTGCGGATTTCACGCAGCGGAATCTATCGCGGTCAGGCTCCAACGGGCAGGTCGTAGACCTCGCCCTACCCCGGAACTTGCCAAAGCTGCGGACCGGTGCAGCGTTTGCCGCATGGCCAGCAAGCCCTTGAGCAAAGCGAAGATTGGGGACGCGCTGCTGCAGCTGCCGGGATGGAAATACGGGCGCGATGCGCTGACGAAGACTTTCAAGTTCGGCACGTTTCGCGAGGCGATGAGTTTCATGCTCCACGTGGGCTTCGAGGCCGAGGCGATGAATCACCATCCGGACTGGAGCAATGTCTACAATCGGGTGGAGATCCGGCTCAACACGCATGACGCCGGTGGGAAGGTGACAGCGAAGGACGTCGCGCTCGCGACGAAGATCCAGGCGTTGTCGTGGGTGGGGTGATGTAGGGCGGGGTCCCTGACCCCGCCTGACCGTGAGCCTGCGAATGGGCCTGAAAACGGACAGGCGTTTCGGCGGGGTCGGGGACCCCGCCCTACAATCACCTCTCGCTATGGCCGGGCCAAAAACCGCGTCTCCTGCTTCGTCAGGATAAAATAGTCGATCAGGCCGAGACCAAGGAGGATCAAACCGAGGCCATAGAATACGATCATCGGCAGGCCGACGATGAAGCAGATGAGGTCGATGACCTTGAGCCGTTTCGGCGCGCGGAGCTGCACGCCAGTGGGGCCGTCGCTGATGACCTCCCAATTCTCCCGCACCAATTCGGCGATCTGCTGTTGAAAGGCGTCCGCCGCCTCCTGGCTGGCTTCAGGATTGAGCAACGCGGATGGTGTCCGGCCGCCCCGCATGAAGGGCGACACCGAGCGACGCAGGCGGATCTCGGACCACATGGTTCTGCCCGCCTCGGGATCGGCCTTCATCATACCGATCCAGTCCGTGTCGAGCAGCTCGGGTGCGACGGAGTGAACGGCGGTCGAGACGTTGCCGGCGTAGCCTTTGGCGTTGGCGGTGGTCCAAATTGAGACCCATTGCGGCTCGGTTGGCCATTTCAGCAACCGGCGGTCGGCCAGCATGTCGCGGAGTTCGCGCTCGGTTTTGTCCATGCGCCGTCAGGTTGGAGATATTGGGCAAGTGGGCAAAGCCGAATTTCTTGTAGGGTTCTCCGACCTCAGCCTGGCGAATCGTGGGTAACGTAGGATGCCAGCTGGTTGGGGCCGATGGACGCCGCAGCGCGAGCAAGCTCGCGGCCTACGAGGGACGTCTGCCGAAACTCGGCACCTGCACCACCGCGCCGCCGCGCATCGCGGACTCATGCGCGCAAATGCCTGCGGCGCACCAATCGGCGGCCTTGAGCTCATCGATGGCGGTCGGACGCTTTTCCACGATGCTCCGCACGAATTCGTGAACGAGGTGCGGGTGCGAACCGCCGTGGCCGCCGCCGTGCTGGACCGAGGGATGCTCGCCGCGGGCATCGAGTTCGACCCCGCCCGTGAAATGCCGGATCTCCGGCGGCAGGCGCTCGGCGTAGTCGGGCACGTAGACGCGTTCCGCCGACGACTCGCGCGGCCCGGGATGCGCCCCGAGTTTGTCCAATTTGAACATCACCGGCGGCTCGCCATGAACCTGCGCGGCCTCGAGCGTGATGTCCGCACCGAAGATGCTGAATGATTCGCTGTAGCCGCGGGCGGAATGAAAGAGCGCGCGGGTGATCTCCATCGCCAGCGGCGGGTCGCGGTCGAGCTCGAAGACCGCCGTCTCGATCGGAAATGGATTGCCGTACTGCTTTCTCAGTTCGGTCCGCATCTCGCCGCTGCCGAGGCAGCGCACGCTGCGCGCGCGGGTGCGGGCGAAAGCGAGGCACGGGGCAACGGCGTGCGTCGCATACCACATCGGTGGGAGCCCGGCCCAATAAGGCGGCCAGTTTTCCATGTCCTGGAAATGCGCTCCGCGCAGGAACTGCAGCCGGCCGAACGCGCCGCGGTCACGGAGCTCGCACGCGTAGAGGAACTCCCGGGCGTAGAGCTGCGTCTCCATCATCATGTAGTTTTTCCCGCTCTTCTTCCGCGCCGCGATGATGGCGCGGAGGTCATCGAGCGACGTCGCCATCGGCACCGTGCAGGCGACGTGCTTGCCGGCTTCCAGTGCGGCAATGGACTGCCGCGCGTGGTCGGGGATGCCGGTGTTGAGGTGAACGGCATGGACGGACGGGTCGGCCAGCACTTCGTTGAGGGTGGCGACGGTGCGGACCGGACGGCAGAGCTTGGTCTGGACCGCAGCGATGCGCTTCGGATCGGCGTCGCACAGCACCAACTCGCCGATATCCGGATGCTCTTCGTAGATCGGCGGAAACGCGCCGCCGAAACCAAGACCGACGAGGGCGACTCTCAGCTTTGGCATTAGACAGTCACCGCTCGATTGATTCCTCTGAGTGTCACGATTCCCAGGCCTTTCTCACGAAATTCGTAGTGAACCGTGTGTCGATCGTACTGCAGACGAATCCATTCTCGATGCACACCCAGCAGGTCGGAACTTCCGTTGGTGGTTCCAATGCCCGTCTGAGACGCGTGTGACCTGACTCCAGCGATTGAAGAGAAAAACTGAATATCACAGTCTTTCCAATTCAAGGGAGTAAAGCCATCGATGGGCGCGGCATAGAGGAAAATGACATCGAGAACTTGGTCTGCGTTGAATCTGAACTGAAATCCTTCCGACTTAGAATCAGACCAGTAAAGGTCCGGCATATTCTCATGCGTACGGTCGAAGTGATAAACCACTTCCATGTCGCTGCACTCAAGTACATCGACGACGTCGTCGTCTTTGAGTTTCTTACCAAGTAGCAGCAGGAACTGCATAACCCGCGAAGTCTGTCACCTGGAACGCGAAACCGTCACAACCCGAGCATGAAATTAAACGTCCGGTCGCTTTCGCCCGGGAGGCCCTCGTGGCCGTAGTCGGGGTAGATGACCATGTCCTTCTTGGACGTGATCTTGTTGAAGGCGGCGAACTGGGAGCTGGGCGGGCAGATGGGGTCCATGAGGCCGACGTACATCAGGACCTCGGCCTTGATGCGGGGGGCGAGGTTCTGGCAGTCGACGTAGCCGAGCTTGGTGAAGATTTCGGACTCACGCTTGTGCAGCGGGTCGAACTGGCGGAACCAGGTGCGCAGCTCCTCGTAGGCGTCCTTGGCGAGGTCCATTTCCCACACGCGCTGGTAATCGCAAAGAAAGGGAAACACGGGCGCAGCGCGCTTGATGCGGGGTTCGAGCGAGGCGCAGGCAAGGGTAAGACCGCCGCCTTGCGAGCCGCCGGTCGCGCCGACGCGGGTGGCGTCGACTTCGGGAAAATTCATCACGACGCGCGCGAGCTGCGCGGTATCGAGGAAGATCTGGCGGAAGAGCATTTTCTTCGGGTCGGGGTCGTCGAGTCCGCGCACAATCTGGCCACGGTACGTGGTGCCTTTCACGCCCCCGACGTCCTCGGATTTTCCGCCCTGGCCCCGGCAGTCCATGGCGGCGACGCTGAAGCCCTCACCGGTGTACGCGAGGCGCGCGGCGAAATCGCCGCTGCTCCCGGTGTAGCCGTGGAACTGCAGCACGGCGGGATTCTTGCCGGAGGATTTCTTTGGCCGAAGGTATTTCGCGTAGACCCGCGCGCCGCCCACGCCGGTGAACCACAGGTCGAACGCCTCGCTATTGCGCGGGTGGATCTCCTTCGACGGCACCAGCTCCGGCTTGGGGTCGGTGGCGTCGAGCTCCTTGAGCGCGGCAGTCCAGTAGGCGTCGAAGTCCGCGGGCCGCGGATTGAGGCCCTGATACGTTTTCAGTTCGGCGAGGGGTTTGTCGATTAATGGCATGGGGATTCTCGATTCTCGATTGGCCTGACGCAGGCGGGGGAGAGGAAACCAGAGACTCCGGAGGGAAAATCGGAAAGAGGCAAGAGGGAGGGCGGGAATTGGTGGCTACGAGCGCCAGCGAGTGGTTCTGGGCTCCGCGGTGGAAGACGGTTCAGCACTCGCTGGCGCTCGTAGCTACATTCGGATTGTCTCGGTTGGGCGGGGGCGCGTGAGTAGCGGCATGAAAGTGGCCTTCATTAGCGGCACGAGCATCGTGAACTCCGACCTGTTCAAGGCATGGGACGTGGCGACGATCGAAACGGAGTACGGCGTCGTGACCTACAAGATGAAAGGCGACTTCGCGCTGATCAACCGTCACGGCTACGCGTTTCCGCTGCCCCCGCACTCGATCAACTATCGGGCGAACATCCGCGCCCTGGCGAACCTGGGATACCAAGACATCGTCTCGCTCAACTCGGTGGGTTCGTTGAAGAAAGAGCTGCCACCGGGAACGTTTGTTTCGTGTGGGGATTACGTCGGGCTCCAGCAGGGACCGGCCACGTTTTTCGACAACGAACTCAAGGGCGGGGCACCGGCGATCGCGAACAACCTCATTCCGATGCTGATCTCGAAGCTTGCGCCGGAATTCACGATCCATCCGGGCAAAGTGTACGTGCAACTGCGCGGGCCACGCTTCGAGACGAAGGCGGAGATCCGGATCCTGCAGCACTGGGGGGACGTCGTGGGAATGACGGCGGCGCACGAGGCCGACCTCTGCAGCGAACTCGGCCTGCGCTACAATAGCCTGGCGCTGATCGACAACTACGCGAACGGGCTGGAGGGGACGGAGATCGACTTCGCGAAGTTCAAGGAGCTCGTGAAGGACAATCAGGCCAAGGTGAACCGGCTGTTCACGCGGATGCTGGAGATCTTGGGCTCCTGAGCCGCCCGCGAATGGCGCGAATTAGGCGAATGAGGAATTTTGGCCCACGGAACACACGGAGCACACGGAAAGCTAGATTCTCCTCTGATTTCCGTGTGATCCGTGTGTTCCGTGGGCGATACTGTCTTACGAACCTGACTTTATGAAAATCGGCGTGCTTGGACTGGGGATCATCGGCGGCGCGTATGCGCAGAATTACGCGAAGGCAGGCGTACTTGCGGGGACGTGGAATCGCACGCCGAAACCCGACGCGCCGCAGTGGAAGACGACGCCCGAAGCGGTGGTCGATGCGGCGGATGTCATCCAGATCGTCGTGGCGGGGCCGCCCTCGGTGGAAGCGGTGCTGACACAAATCCTCCCGCGCCTCGGGCCAAAGAAGATCGTCCTGCAATCGAGCACGATTGATCCGGCGAGCAGCACCAAGTTTTCCGCGATGGTCAAGGCGCGGGGTGCGCGCTACCTCGAGGCGCCATTCACCGGCGGGAAAATGGCGGCGGAGGGGAAGAAGACGGTTTTCTTCCTCGGCGGCGACCGCGGTTTAATGGCGGAGGTGGATCCGCTGCTCGCGCTCACCTCGGAGCACCGAATGGTGATTGGCACGTTGGAGCAGGCGTGCGCGATCAAGCTGGCGATGAACCTCATGCTGGCCGTGCAAGTGGAGGGATTTTGCGAGGGACTCACGCTGGCGAGGAAGGCCGGCATCGGTGACGACGTGTTCTTCGATGTTTTCTCCAAGAACTCCAGCTACTCGGCCGTGGCAAAAATGAAAGAGCCGAAGTTTCGCGCGGGCGATTTCTCCGCGCAGTTTTCCGTGAAACACATGCTGAAGGACATGCGGCTGGCGACGCAGCTGCACGGCGGCGAAGCGTGCGCGGGACTCAGGGCCGTGCGCGACCAGCTGACAAAGGCCGATCAGGCAGGGTGGTCGGACGAGGATTACAGTGTGATTTTGAAGTTGGTGGGGAAGTGAAGGAAGTGGCCCGGGTCTCCTGACCCGCGGGGATGGAGACGGACCACACTGAGTTCCGTTGTGCCGACCGTGTTGATTCGGCAGTAGTCCTTCCGCATGGGTCGGAGACCCGCGCCACGTACGTATTAATCGCTGGTAAAAGGGCGGTAACAGAGCGGCCGGCGGTTTGACGCGGGCGGGCGGGATGTCATTTTACCCGCCCATGAGCGACTTCATCCAAACGGCGCAGGTGACCGAGTCGAAGCACGCGCTGGACCGGTTGCGCGAAAGCATGCGGGTGTCGATCAAGGGTAAGGACGACGTCATCGAGCAGGTGCTCATCTGCCTCGTGGCGGGTGGCCACCTGCTGATCGAGGACCTGCCGGGCGTGGGCAAGACGACGCTCGCCTACGCGCTGGCGCGGTCGATGGATTGTCCGTTTTCACGCATCCAGTTCACGAGCGACCTGCTGCCCGGCGATGTGACCGGCGTGGCGATTTATGACGAGACGGCGAAGGAGTTCGTGTTCAAGCCGGGTCCAATTTTTGCCAGCGTGGTGCTGGCGGATGAGATCAACCGCGCGACACCGAAGACACAATCGGCGCTGCTCGAAGTGATGGACCGCGCGCGGGTGACGGTGGATGGCGTGGCTCATGCGGTGGGCTCGCCGTTCATGGTGTTCGCGACGCAGAACCCGGTGGATTACGAGGGGACATTTCCGCTGCCGGAGAGCCAGATGGACCGTTTCCTGATGCGGCTGCAGATGGGTTATCCGCAACCGGCGGATGAGTTGGAAATTTTGAAAGTGGCGCGAACGAGTTACGATGCGATCGCGGTCAACCCGGTGGTCACGCGCGCGGACGTGAGCCGACTACAGGCGCTGGTGCCGCAGGTGTACGTCGAGGACAGCGTGCTCGATTACATTTTGCGTCTGGTGACAGCGACGCGGACCGAGGCCGAGTTCAAGGCGGGCGTGAGCGTCCGCGGCGGGCTTGCCTTGCGTACAGCGGCGCAGGCGCGGGCGCTGGTGAACGGCCGCGATTTCGTGCTGCCGGAGGACGTCGTGGAACTGGTCACGCCGATCCTTGCGCACCGATTGGGACTTGCGCGTCAGACAAGCGAGGCACTCGAAGAACGGCACGCGGTGATTGCGGTGCTGAAGCGGATCGTGGCGGCGGTGGCGCTTCCCGCGTGAACGCGGAAAGGAAGCTCCAAGTTCCAACATCCAAGCTCCAATGAACAGCGGGCAACAAACTCCAGTTATGAAAGTTTTTCACTGATGCTTCACTGGAGCTTGGATGTTGGAGCTTGGAGCTTTGCAGCGCGCGCATGATTACAGCTGAGCGCAGTAATTGGTCCGCTCCTGGCGAACGTCGCCGCCGTGCGCGCTTCACCTGGAACCGCGTGCTCTGGGCACTGGTGTTTCCACAGCGGCAGCAGCGCGTGCTGGCGACGATTTCGGGCACGCTGCTCATCGCACTATCCGGTGGCATCGGCCTGGCGGCGTACAACACGGCGAACAACATCCTGTTCATCACGCTGTCGCTGCTGCTCACCTGCCTGATCTTGAGCGGCATGCTGTCCTGGCTGAATCTGCGCGGCGTGGCGTGGCGGCTGGAACTCGAGCCGCCGTTTCGCGCGGGACACGACACGGTCGTCGGGTTGGGGTTGCGCAACCGAAAGGCATTTCTACCGACGTATGGGCTGTGGTTCGAACTCGTGGCGCGGCCGATCGCGGATGGACCGCCCCCGGCGCCGGAATCGACGGTCACGGGCAAGGACATCGACTTCAAAGCGCTCTGGCAGCAGGCGGAGAAAGAGGAGGTGCGGGGGCGGCTGGCCTTGCGCGAACGGCTCGATGCCGGGAGCCAGCGGCGGCTCGACTGGGCCTTTCAACCGAAAAAACGGGGGCGGCTTCGCGTGGAGCTGGCCGGCGTGGGCTCGCTGTTTCCCTTTGGTTTCCTGAAGAAGATGCTGAGCACCGAGGTGCGCGAGGAGATCGTTGTCTGGCCGGCGCCGATCGAGTACCGGTGGCTGGCGGAGGCGGGTGCGCGGCGGACGATGGGCGGAGAGCGGGTGGCGCGGGCGGGCAGCGGCGGTGACCTGCACGCCCTCCGGCGGTACGCGCCGGGCGATTCGCACCGGCTGATCCATTGGAAGGCGAGCGCGCGGTCGCGTCAGCTGCTCGTGCGCCAGTTCGCCGCGGAGACCACCGAGGGGTACTCGTGGTGGCTGCGGACCGATGCCGCGACGTGGACCAAGCCGGAGCAGTTTGAGCTGCTGGTGAGTTTTGCGGCGACGATCGCGGATGATCTGTTTCGCGCCGGTCAGTTGATCGCGGCGGCCATCGACGATGAACCTTCGGTGCCGATCCGGCGCGTGCGGGACTTGGAGTTGTTGTTGGACCGGCTGGCGGTGGTGCAGCGGGGCCAGGGGAATGCGGAGCCGATCAAGCGCGGCGGGGACGCCGCGGCCCCATCTCCAAGTGCGCCATCCACCACCAAGCGTCGGAAGAACCTGCTGACCTTTGCGCCGGATGGGGCGCGTGGGGTGAGCGCCTATGTCGATGGAGAAAAGACGGCCACAGCTTAACCTCGACGAGCTGAACCAGCTCCGTTGGCTGCTCGGCGGCACGCTCGTGCTGCTGTCGGTCTGGACGGTGTTCTACCTCGATTTCGAGGCCTGGACGATGATGGGCCTCACGACCGTCGCGGTGATTGCGACGCTCGTCCGTCCGCGATTGCCGGGGCTCGTGCCAGCCCTGGCGCACCGGCTGGCATTCCCAGCGGTGGTGCTGTTTTTCCTCGGTGACCTTTGGATCACTGGCCAGGTGCTCCCGGCGATTGTGCGGCTGGACATCCTGCTCTTGCTGTACCGCGGCACGAGCTATCGGCAAAAGCGCGATGACCTGCAGGTGATCATCCTGGGGTTGTTCCTCATCGTCGTGGCGGGAGTGCTGACGGTGTCACTGGCGTTTGCGGCGCAGATCCTGGTCTTCACCGCCTGCGCGCTGGCGTTTCTGTTCGTGATCACGTTGTCCGAGGCGACGGAAACGGCACCGGCGAAACCCGTCGCCGCGGGCGCGCCGGCGTGGACGCACCTCGGCTGGCGACGCCTGTTCGGAAGACTACGCGAGGTGGCGGACGGTCGGGTAATCGCGCTGGCGGCGGGGCTTTTTGTGGGCGTGGTCGGTTTGACGGCGCTGCTCTTCCTGGCGATTCCACGCTTCCAATTCGACAACAGTCTCTTCCTTGAGCGCTTCGTTTCGAAGAAGGCGCGGACGGGGTTCAATGACACGATCAAGTTCGGCGACGTGACGGAGATCCAGCTGGATGACAGCGTGGCGCTGAGCGTGGACGTGACCGATCGCGCGCAAATCCCGGCGGCGCCGTACTGGCGGATGCTGGTGCTGGACGAATATCGCAACGGGACGTTCAAGCTGTCGCCGGTGCTTTGGCGCTCGGCGTTCACGCCGGAATTTACGTCGTCGCAGGTGCGCGGCGCGGCGCGCTCTTCGCGGGGTGAGCCGGTTTACTGGACGTTTTACTTGGAATCCGGGGTGAGCCGGTACCTGCCGCTGCTCGGAACGTTCGAGCACCTGCGGTTTCGCGAGACGCAGAACTATCGGCAGGCGCCGAATCTCGGCATGGTTTCGCTGCGCGAAGAGCCGGCGGCGATGACGGCGTATCGCGTCGACGGCATGAATTTCGCCGAGGCGCTGCCCGACGCGAATTTCGCGCTGAAGCTGCAGGACGGCCGGCCGACGGGGCGCTTCACGAAAGTACAACACATGCTATCGCTGGGGGTTGGCCCGGAGGACTTGGCGACGCTGGGGCAGGCGGTGAAGGAGATCACGGGCGGCGCGCAGTTGCCCGCGGCGGAGTTTGCGGATCGAGCGCGCGTGTGGCTCGTGGCACGACACAAGTATTCGCTGACCCCCAACATCCCGGCCGGAGGGGGCGATCCGCTCGTGCGCTGGCTGATGTCGCGCGAGTCGGGTCACTGCGAGCTGTTCGCCGGGTCGCTGGTGCTGTTGGCGCGCGCCGCGGGCCTGCCGGCGCGAGTGGTGACGGGTTTCCGCGGCGGCACGTGGAACGCGTACTCGAGCAATTTCACGATTCGCAATTCCGACGCCCACGCCTGGTGCGAGATCTTCGATCGCACCTCCGCGGCGTGGCTGCGCGAGGACCCGACGCCTGGGGGTGTCGCCGGCCCGGCCGCGCAAGAAAAGGGAGAGGCGACGCTGGCGCGGCGAATGGACCGGGGCTGGACGGCGTGGTGGAACAGCCTGCGGATTTTTTGGTACCGGCGCATCGTGAACTTCGACCAGCGCACGCAGACGGAGAGTTTGCGCGCGGTGAAGGAGGCCACGCAAAACTCCGGCAAGCAGCTGCGCGTGACACTCAGCGACGCATTGGACCGGGTGAAGGCGTGGCTGACCGAGCCGTGGTCGACGCGGCGGGTGATCAATTTGCTCGCGGCCCTGGCGCTTCTGGCCGGAGCCGGCTGGGCATGGCACGAGTTTGGCCGGGACCGGTGGCGGGGATGGCGGGGACAGAAAACCGGGATCGACCCGGTGCGCGCGCAGGCGGGCCGGTGGTTGCGGGAGCTGAGCTCGGCTCCGAAATCCGACAGCGCGGCCAAAGGCGTCGTCGCTGACCTGCAGAGGTTGCGGTTTGGGGCGCGAGGCACTTGGTCGCAGCCGGAGCCGGTTTTTCGGCGCGCGAGGATGACCGTGAAGAGAATGGCCCGGCGGTAGATAATGGAGCCGCGGCGCTGAACGCGGCGAGGGCGCCGCCTCCCCATTAGACGCCGCCCCCAGGCTTAGGGCTGCTTCAGTGGCGTGACGAAGGCGGACGGGTGGTCCCGCTTGTCGAAATATTTCTTCATGATGAGATTCGCCACGGGCGCCGCTTCTAGGCCGCCGCCGTAATTCTCACCAATCGTGTCGCCCTCAAGCATCACGACGACCGCGATCTCAGGTTTTTCGATGGGCGCAAAGCAGATGTACCAAGCAAAATTGATGTTGCCGATCTGGCCGTCCTTGACGACGCGCTTTTGGGCGGTGCTGGTCTTGGCCGCCACGCGCTCCGATACATGGTAGACAGGGAGCTTATTGATGTCCCGGGCCGTGCCGAAGAGTGTCACGCCCTCCATGCCCTTCAGCAGCGCGGCCCGCTGGTCAGGGGTGAGTCCGATGGGTTCGGAATGTTGGACGGGTGCATCGGGTCGATGGATCAGGGTCGGCTTCGTATAGACTTCGTTGCGGGCGACGGAGGCAATGAAGCAAGCCATATCAATTGGAGTAACGAGCACGTCACCCTGACCGATGGCCACGTTGGCCGTGTCACCCGGAAACCAGCGCTCACCCCGCTTGGCCTTTTTCCACTCCGGGTCGGGGATGAGCATTCGGGTAGTCTCATTGGGCAGCTCAATCCCGGAGCGTTGGTCGAGATGGAAGCGTCTCGCCTCCGCGGCCATGACTTCGGGCGTGGTAAGGCGACCGACTTCGTAGAAATAAATATCACAGCTGTGCGCGATGGCGTCGGACAGGTGGATGTCGTGGTGATGGCCGTTGCCATTTTCGCAGGGATACAACCGATTCCCGATTTTCACCCAACCATCGCAATCCACGATGGACTGGTCGGGCGTAATACTTCCGGAGCGCAGGGCGGCGATGGACACCAAGACCTTGTACGCCGAGCCGAGCGGATAAGCGCCGCCGATGGCTTGGTTGAGCAGGGCGTTGCGTTCAATGATGCTCTGCCAGGTTTCGTGGCTGATGTGCGGCGAGGTATCGCTGAGATTGTAATCGGGCTTGTTGGCCAGCACCAGTACCTCGCCGGTTCGGACATCGAGGGCGACAGCGCAGCCCATGCGCTCGCCGATCGCTTCTTCCGCAACCTTTTGGAGGTCGATGTCGATGGAGGTGACGAGATTTTTGCCCTGCACGGGCAGCCGTTTTTCGAGGGGCGGGTTGATTTTGTAGCCGGTGGGATCCACGCGGAAAATTGTTCCGGGGAAAGCCCGCCTCGCCCTGGAGGTGGGAATCGAAGACCTTCTCGAGTCCTTCACGGCCGATGGTCCCCTTCATTTTGAAGGTCTTGAGGTCCTCGCCGGGGAAATCCTCAACGTCGATGTCGGAGTCGACGCCGGCATACCCGAGCGTGTGGCATGCGGCCGAGCCGTACGGATAGAAGCGGGTGCTGGAGGCGAGGACCTGCAGCGGTGAGCGCACGGGCAGGTGCTCGACGAGGCGGGCGTAATCGCCGGCCTCGAGGTCGTCGACGAGCGAGTACGGCAGCAGCAGCTGGCGAGCGAAATGTTTCATCAGGTCCTCGCGGTCCACGACGGCGGCGCGGTGGAGGATATCGTTCACCTGGTCGAGGTAGCGCTGCACGACGGTGGCGCGGGCGATCTGCTCCATCTGCCACGCGGACGGCAGGTCCTTGTCGCCGGTCTCGCGGTAGTTTTTCCGGATACGGATGAACTCGCGGCGGAATTCGCCGCGCAGCTCATCGAGGTAAAGCACGACCGAAAAGCGCGCTCGGTTCCCGACGAGCAGGCGGCCTTCCCGGTCGTAGATGTTGCCGCGCGGGCCCGGCACGAGGATGCGCCGCTGGTTTTGCATCCGCTCGGTGTCGCGATGACGGTCGCGGTTGAGCAGCTGCTGATAGGCGAGGCCACCGGCCAGGGTCACTAGCAGTGCGAAGACGACGAAATAAAAGAAAATGACCCGCGGCTGGTAGTTCTTGTGGGACTCGACGAGGCTGCCCGAACGGTCGGCCAGGTTGGTGTCGTGGATGGCCATGGCGTGACCTCAGATGAGGCTGTCACGCTCGATCCGTGCGAGAATGAGCGTGCGTGCCTGCAGCGCGAAGAACCACGGCGCGACGATCGCGAGGAAGACCTGCGAGCAGACCAGGTCGCAGATCAGCCGGGGCCACACGGTGCCCGGCGCGGGTCCGCGCCCGACGAGGGCGAAGGAAATTACCAGGAAAAGCGCAAGGTTCACGAGCAGGGCGACGAGGATGCGGGCGATGGTTTCATCCTTCGGGAGGTGGTCGCGGATGTTGAACACGATGGCCCACGCCGCGGCGAAAAGCAGCGTGTGCACGCCCAGTGGGACCGGCGTGTTGGAATCACAGAGCAGGCCCGCCAGCAGCACGGCCGCAAGCCCGGCGCGAATGGGTTCCTGCAGGGCCGCGTAAGTGATAAACAGGCCGCCGACGAACAGGTACACGTGCGCCCCGCTTAGCGCATGGTTCACCTGCGCGACGATCACCCAGAGTATGAGCAGGGTGAGAAAGGTGACGAGGGTGCGGCGCATCGGAAGGGTTGAGGCAGACGGTGGGGGTTTAGGAGCGCGCCGTAGAGTGGAGGAATTGCCAATGGAATGGCTTCAACATAAACCTGATACCTCAACGAGGGCGGGTTACTCCGGATTCAGCGGCACGAGCACCGTGACTTCCGTGAGGGAGCTGAGGCGGGGGTCGAGCTGGACTTCGCCGGATTTGAAAAGACCGTCCGCGCTGGGTTCCACTTTTGTCACCGTGCCGAGGCTGAGTCCGGGCGGGAAAACGCCGCCGAGCCCGGAGGTCACCAGCCGCTTCGGCATGTTCGCACTGGCGAAGACGTTGAGCGGCACGAACTCGATCACCCCCTTCGGTGAATCAAAGGTCGGGTTGATGCCGCCTTGGAAGCTGATCGGCTGGGTTTCACCCTCGATGACGCTGGCGAGCCGGATGCCGGGATTGCTGATGAGTTCGACCACGGACGTGTAGCCGTGGACCTCGCTGATGCGTCCCACCACGCCGCCGCTGAAAATCACCGGCGCCCCGACGGGGATGCCGTAATTCTTCCCTTTCCGGATGATGAGCCGTTGCCACCAGCCGGAAAAGTCGCGGCGCACGACCCGGGCATATTCCGGACGATAGTTTTCGTAAGCGGGCAGTTTCAGCAGGTCCTCGAGTCGCGCGATCTCGGCCTGCAGGCTGGCGTTTTGCTGCACGGACAGCTCGTAGGACGCGTTCAGCCGGGCGAGGTCGCGGCCGGCCTCGATCAGGTCGCTGTTCGAGTGCAGGCGCAGCGTCCAGTATTCCTGCAGGTCCCGCGCGTACGAGGCGGCGACGTTGATCGGCGCCTGGAGTTCAAAAAAACTCGCCCGCAGGAAGCTCTTGATGACGAGCGGAACGATCAGCCACGCGATGCCGACAATGATGAGCGTCAGGAAAGGGCGGGCTTGATCGAAGCGTTTGGGGGACACGGTGCGGAAAAAGAATAAGTCCTCTACGACGTATGAGGCCTATAGGACCTATGGTTTGGCGGACGCCAAGGGCAATTCCGCGGTGGCGCTCACCGCGCCGTCAGACGTGCTGCATCAGCCAGGCGAGGTCGTTGAGGACGGCGCCGGTGCCGTTCGCGACGGCGGAAAGCGGATCGTCGGCCACGAGGACGGGAAGGCCGGTCTTTTCGCTGAGCAGGCGGTCGATGCCGCGGATCAGCGCGCCGCCGCCGGCCATCACGAAACCGCGGTCCACCAAGTCGGCGGAAAGTTCAGGCGGGCAGCGTTCCAAGGTCACGCGCACGGCGTCCACGATCGCGGCGACGGTGTCAGCCAGCGCCTCGCGGATTTCCTGCGACGTGATGTGAATCGTCTTAGGCAGGCCGGCGACGGAGTCGCGGCCCTTGACCTCCATCGTCAGCTCTTCGTCGAGCGGGTAGGCCGAGCCGACGCGGAACTTGATTTCCTCGGCCGTGCGCTCACCGATGAGAAGGTTGTAGGCCCGCTTCATGTAGTTGATGATCGCGGCGTCGAGTTCGTCGCCGGCGACGCGAATCGACTTCGAGAAGACGATGCCATTCAACGAGATAATTGCGATCTCCGTGGTACCACCGCCGATGTCGACGATCATGTTCGCCGCGGGTTCGTCGATCGGCAGCCCGACTCCGATGGCGGCGGCCATGGGCTCAGGAATGGTGATGACGTCGCGGGCGCCGGCGTGAAGGGCGGAGTCTTTCACGGCACGTTTTTCGACCTCGGTGATCCCGGAAGGGATGGCGATAACGACGCGCGGCGGGGCGCGGAAGGAGCCGCTGCTGACCTTGCGGATGAAATAGCGAAGCATCGCCTCGGTGACGTCGAAGTCGGCGATCACGCCGTCCTTCATTGGCCGGATGGCGGTGATGTTGCCCGGGGTGCGGCCCAGCATCCGCTTGGCTTCATCTCCGACGGCCCGAACCTTGCGCGTCACCGTGTCGAGCGCGACCACCGAGGGCTCGCGCAGGACGATGCCTTTGTCCTTCACGTAAACGAGGGTATTGGCGGTGCCGAGGTCGATGCCGATGTCGTTGGAGAAGTAACCGAGGAAGTTGGCCATGATTGCTGGAGTAGGGGGCGGCGTCTCCGCCGACGGAAACGAATCGGCGAGGGCGCGGGGTGTCAAGGCCGCGGGAGGCGGCCTAAAGCTCCAAGCGCCAACGTCCAACCTCCAATGAATCATCAAATTCCAAATCTGAAACGTGGCACTTTCTCGCATTCGATGGTTGGAGTTTCACTGAGCTTGAACATTGGAGCTTGGAGCTTGGCTTCGCGTCGCTGTGCTTGACGCCCCGGAATCTTCGGCGCGTCCTTTGGCACGCCCGACCCCATCATGCACGGCATCGAATTCATCCAAGATTTGGCGGTGATCCTCGTGGTCGCGGGCGTGGTGGGGTGGATTTGCCAGCGGCTTGGCCTGTCGGTCGTCGTCGGATTTCTGGCGGCGGGCATGGTCGTCGGGCCTTACACGCCACCGTTCACGCTGGTCTCGGACGTCGGGCGCATCGAGACGTTCGCGCAGGTGGGCTTGGTGTTCTTGATGTTTTCGATCGGACTCCGCCTGAGCGTGCGCAAGCTCCGCATTCTCGGGATGCCGCTGATGCTGGCGACCTGCGGCGGGGCATTGATGGTCTATTACCTCACCCGGCTCCTGGGCGCGGCGCTCGGGTGGAGCAGCACGGAAAGCCTGTTCCTGGCGGGAATGCTGATGGTTTCTTCGTCGGCGATCATCAGCAAGATCCTGCAGGAAACCGGCGAGAACCACGAACGGGCCGGGCAGTTGGCGATGGGGATTTCGGTGCTCGAGGACGTGGTGGCGATTGTGATGCTGACCTTGCTCAACTCGCTCGTGGAGATCGGCGGAATGGGTCAGCATGCAGTGTCGCTGGGTCGCACCCTCGGGTTGCTCGGGGCGTTCGTGGCGCTGGTGGGCGTGGGCGGATTGCTGCTGGTGCCGTGGCTGTTGCGGCGAATGAGCATCGCGGCGGACGAGGAACTCCAGACGCTGGGCATCGCGGCGCTGCTTTTCGGGCTGGCGGTGGTGGCGAACTATGCGGGCTATTCGCCCGCGCTGGGGGCGTTCCTGCTCGGGACGATCGTGGCGGAGACGCCGCATCGGCACCAGGTGGAGCGCACGTTCGAGGGAATGCGGGACATTTTCACCGCGGTGTTTTTCGTGGCCATCGGCATGCAGATCAACGTGCACGAAATGCTGGGATCGGCGGGGCTGATCGTGGGCGTGGCGGTGTTCACGCTGCTCGTGCGGTGTATTTCCAGCACGACGGCGCTCACGCTCATCGGGGTCCCGCCAAAGGATGCGCTTCGCACCGGCATGGCGGTCACACCGATCGGCGAATTTTCGTTCATCATCGCGCAGCTCGGCGTGGGCGCCGCGGTGGTGCCGGCGAAATTTTATCCGCTCGCCGTCGGCGTGTCGCTGTTGACCACGCTGGTCACCCCGATGGTCGTGCGCCGGTCTTCCCGCATGGCAGACGGGGTGATCGCCCGGAAGCCGCGCTGGCTGGCGGAAGCACTCGGCCGGTACCGGGACCGGCTCGAGCACTTGCAGGCGCAGGCGCGCCGCAACCGGTTTTGGCAGCTCAGTCGAAAACGGTTCATCCAGATCGGCGTCGAGACTTTACTGGTGACGGGCCTGCTCGTATTTTCGGGGCAACTGCTGGCGGCGGCAGAAGGCTGGTTGGGACATGACTGGCTGTTCCCCGACGGGCTGGAGATCATATTCTGGGTGGTGCTGTGCATGGTCCTGTTGGCGCCATTGGTGGCGATCTGGCGAAACTGCTCGGCGCTGGCCTTGATGTGCGCGCAGATGTCCGCGCCGACGCAGCCCCATGCGGCGCGGTGGGTCGAAGCCGTGATCAAGTCAGTCGCGGGAACGGCGATGTTCTTCTGGGTCTTCGCGCTGATGCCGATCGAGGGCAATGCCCGCTGGCTGTTGCTCGCGAGTGGACTCATTGCGGTCGTGGCGCTGGCGTTGATGTGGCGGAAGCTCGTGTTGTGGCATAGCCACCTCGAAATCGAACTCTCCACCGTCATCACGTCGGCCGAGGGCAAGTTGAGTGTTTCCTCGGCGCCCTGGCTGCAGGCGCATGGCGACTGGAACCTGCACATGATCGATTGCGTGCTGCCGGACCTCGCGGATGTCCAGGGCAAGAAAATCGCCGAATTGGACATGCGGGCGAAATTTGGCTGCTCGATCGTCGGCATCGAGCGGCAGGGCTACATGATCCCGCTGCCGGCGCCGGAGGAGGTGCTCTATCCCCGCGACCGAGTCCTGTTGATGGGCACGACGCAGCAGGTGCGGGCGGGGAAGCAGTTTCTTTCCACGGTTTCCGGAATGTCGGACCACTTGTTCCAGGAGGTCGTCATGGAATCATTGAAGGTGCCTCCGCACAGCCGGGTGGCGGGACGGACGCTGGCCGAGCTGAAAGTTGCGCGGGAACACGGCGTCCAGATTGCCGGTGTGAATCACCGCGCCGGACGCACGCTGAATCCCGCGGCCGAGGAGCGGCTGCAGGAAGGCGATGAGCTGCTCACGCTGGGCACGCCTGCGCAGATCGCCGCGTTCCGGGTGTGGCTGCGCGACGCAACCACTGACGCGGCACCGCAGAAATAAAAAAACGCGCCGGTTTTGGCGCGCGCTGTAGGCCGGGTCTATCCCCGACTGAGCGGGTCTGTTTTGCGGGAGGCTCAGTTATCGCAGAGCGCAACCGCCGGGCGTAGAGCCCCGACCCACATTTTCCTCTCAGTTCGAGCCGTTGGACTTCGGCGGATTCGAAGTCTTGCCGACGTCGGAGGGTTTGTCCTCGGGGTCGTCCTTGCTGGCTTTCTTGAACTCCTTGATCGACTGGCCGAGTCCGCGGGCGAGCGAAGGCAGTTTCGAGCCGCCGAACAGCAGGAGGATGATCAAAAGGATGATCACCAGTTCCGAGCCACCGATGCCGAAGACGGCGAGGCAAGTGGGAAGAGTAGGCATGGCGGGAAGGTAGGTCGGCTTCGGGCGAATTACGAGTTTGGAGTTACGAGGTACGGATTTGCGGAAATTCGAGCGTTGGTCTGGGCAATTCGTAATTCGTAACTCGTCCCTCGTAATTGGTCAGAGTTTCGTCGGCATCGGGAAACCGGCGGGGATCGGCGTCATGCCGGGGAGCAGCGGGCGCGGCAGACCGCTGGTGGCGGCGACCTTCATGAGGTTCTGCGCGTTGTCGATCTGCTCGGCGTCGAAGAAGCCGTGCAGCTGGCGGATGCGCGTCGGGTGGCGCATCTTGCGGAGCGCCTTCGCCTCAATCTGGCGGATGCGCTCGCGGGTCACCTTGAACTGCTTGCCGACTTCCTCGAGCGTGCGGCTGTAACCGTCGACGAGGCCGAAGCGCAGCGAGAGCACGCGGCGCTCGCGCTCGGTCAGGGAGTCGAGCACGTCGATGATCTTTTCGCGGAGGAGCGAGAACGCTGTCATGTCGTAGGGATTCTCGGCGGACTTGTCCTCGATGAAATCGCCGAAGCTCGTGTCGTCGCCGTCGCCCACGGGCGACTGCAGCGAGATCGGCTGCTGCGCCATCTTCATGATCTGCTGCACGCGCTCGACCGGCAGGTTCATCTCGTCGGCGACTTCGTCGGGAGTCGGCTCGTGGCCGAACTCCTGCAGGAGCTGTTTCTGCACCTGCATGACCTTGTTGAGGGTCTCGATCATGTGGACCGGAATGCGGATGGTGCGGGCTTGGTCGGCGATCGAGCGGGTGATGGCCTGGCGGATCCACCACGTAGCGTACGTGGAGAACTTGTAGCCGCGGCGGTACTCGAACTTTTCCACGGCCTTCATCAGGCCCATGTTGCCCTCCTGGATCAGGTCGAGGAAGGAGAGACCGCGGTTCGTGTATTTTTTCGCGATGGAGATGACGAGGCGGAGGTTGGCTTCGACCATCTCAGTCTTGGCCTGGTGCGCCTCGCGCACGTGGACGCGGGTTTGCGCGACGACGGCGAGCAGCTGGGCGGGCGCGATGCGCTGGCTGGCCTCGATCTGCTTGAGGCGGTGATTGATCGAACGGACGTCGAGGGCGGCGTCCTTCTTGGTCTTCGGGTGCTTGGCACGATCGAGCTGCGAGTGCAGGGTCTCGATCTCCTCGAGGACGGGGCGAAGCTGCTCGAGGTATTCCTCGTAGACCTTCAGCTTGAAGAAGAATTTGCCGAAGAAACTACGAAGGACATTTTCGCGCTTCTTGTGCTTGGTGCCGACGCGCTTCCGGTCGCCGTCGGTCTTCGCTTTGAGCAGTTCGGCCCACGATTCGGCGACGGCTTTTTCCGATTTCTGGGTATTCTCGACTAGCTTGGGCAGTCCCTTGAAGTAGGCCTCGCGGCTGTCGATTTTCTTGTCGATGACAATGCGGTCGAAGCGTTCCTCGCGGTTCAGGAGCTTGGCGCCGAGCATGCCGATGTATGCGCCGACGGCGGCGGCCTCGAAAAGGGCGGTTTGGGCCTTGAGCTCGGCGTTTTCGATGCGCTTGGAAATTTCGACTTCCTGCTCGCGGGTCAGCAGCGGGACCTGGCCCATCTGCTTGAGGTACATGCGGACCGGGTCGTCCAGGATGTCATGCTGCGAGGACCGGCTTTCCTCCTCCTCGGCCTCCTCCATCCGCTGCTTGTAATCGTCGACCTGGTCCGGCTCGAGGATCTCGATCTCCAGGTTCTGCAGGATGGAGAGGACGTTATCGATTTCTTCCTGGTTTTCGACCGACTCGGGCAGGGCCTCGTTGATGTCGTCGAACGTCAGGTAGCCTTGCTCCTTCGAGAGCCGAATCAGGTGCCGGATCTTGTCGTTGATGCCGCCGACCGGAATATCTGCGCCAGCGCCCTCGGCGCCGGGCGCGGCGGGAGTTTTTGCGATAACAGCCTCAACGGCTTCGGAATGCGTGTCGGGAGAAGAGGACTTGGCTTTGCGCGGCATGTGTAATGTCTCTACTAATAGGCTAAACCGTGACCGGCAAAGTGAGTGGCTGGCGCAGCTGGCGTTGCAGGTCTGAACGTTCTTTTAAGAGTGAAATTGGGTCAGAATTACTGTCCGCACCGTAGTTGGCTAAAGCAAGTTCTATTTGCCGCAGGCGCGGCTCAAGGGCACGGGTCCGCAACTGGCGCAGGGCCTCGTTAGCCACTTTCACCGGATCGTCAATGGCCGGCGTATCGAACAGAAGGGAAGCCGCAAGCGTCTTTTCTTCAGGAGTTTCGAGCAGGGAGTCGAGGTGGTCGCGTCCTGGCCAGCTGTCGTTTTCAAACTCACCCAGAAAGCGATTGAGCAGCACCCCGGCGGGTTGGGTGGCATCGATCCAATCGTGCGGCAGCGCGGAGCTCAACGGCTTGCCCAAAGATTCGAAGTGCAGGCAAAGTATAAGCAGATGATGCTCCGTGGTTTGCCCGCCGGTACTCGGGGGTTGGGCCGGGGCGATGGGGTTCGGGTTCGACCGGCCGCCTGTCTGATTGCGCTGCCGGGCGACGAACGTTTGAAAGTCCCGTTGCAGCGCGCCGGAGGACAGCCGGAGGTGCGAAGCCGCCTCGGCCAAAAACTCGGATCGCGCGACTTCGCTTTCGGCCGCGGCCACGAGTTCGAGGATGGTCTGGGCGGCGCGGGACTTCTGCTCGGACGAAGCGGAGGTAGGGTCGAGGAGCACCGAGCGACACGCGAAGGCCATCGCGGAGCTGGCGCTCTTGCGGACGTCTTCGTAGGCCGGGAGACCGCGCTCGCGGAAAAGCGAGTCGGGGTCGTCACCCTTCGCGAGCGCGAGGAACTTCACCTCGAGTCCGGCTCGCAGCGCCATCGGGAGGAAACGCATCGCGGCTTTCTGACCGGCGCTGTCGCCGTCGAGGAAGCACTCGACCTGCGACTGATAGCGTCGCAGCAGCACGAGTTGGGGCTCGGTGATCGACGTTCCCTGCGGTGCGATCGCAGATTTCAAACCGACGCTCCAGCAACGGAGGGCGTCGAGCTGGCCTTCGACGAGCACGAACGGTTTGCCTTCGCCCACGTTCGAGCGGGCGCGGTCGAGGTTAAAGAGCAGGTTGCCTTTCGTGAAAATCGGCGTCTCGGGCGAGTTCACATACTTCGCCTCGCGCGCGGGGTCGTCCTCGGGCGTGAGGTCGGTCTGCCGCGCGGTGAACGCGACCACGCGGCCCTGATGGTCGCGGATGGGAATCATCAGCCGCCCGCGAAACCGCGGTTTGAGGGAGCCGAGCGTGATCACGGTGCCATCGCGAACGAAGAAGAGGCCGCACTGCCGGAGGGCGTCCTCGGAGAACTTGCGCTTGAGCAGCGCGGCGCCGAGGCCGTCATCGGTGGGCGCGGCCGCGCCGATCTTGAATTCGTCAGCCAGCTCGGGCGCGAATCGGCGTTTCTCGACCCAGTATTTCCGCATGAACTCGCCCGTCGGCGTGGCGCCCTTGAAGGTCTGGTGGTAGTGCTCCGCGGCGAGCTCGTGGATCTCGAAGATTTCCTGGCGAAGCGATCGCTCCTCGCGGCTCGGGCCGCCGGAGCCGGCTTCGTATTCGATCGGGATGTTGAAACGCTGGCCGAGCGCCTCGATCGCCTCGGTGAAACTGAGCTGCTCCGTCTCGCGGACAAACGTGATCAGGTCGCCCGCCTTCCCGCAGCCGAAGCATTTGTAGAAGCCCTTGTCGGAATCGACGTTGAAGGAGGGGGTCTTCTCGTTGTGGAACGGGCACAGCCCCTTCATCTTTCCGCCGCCCGCCTTTTTCAGCGTGACCACCCGGGACACCACGTCGGCGAGGTTCACGCGCAGCTTCAGGTCGCGCACGCAGGTGGGCTTGATGACGGGCATGGGCAGGTGGCGGCAGCGCGGAGCGCGCGGGAAGAATGCACTTTCAACCGGGTTGGGGGACTGTCAAGTTTCGCAACTCTTCGAGGAAACAAAGCCCGGCTTTGGGCGTCATCCTCCTCCTCCCATGCGCCTTTCGCCCCTCTCGCTGTTCCTGGCTGCGGCCTTGGCCCTGTCCGGACGCGCCGCCTCCAGTGCCCCGGCCGTGCCGCGCACTCCTGCCATGGATCCCATCTGGCAGGCCCAACTGCCGGACTTCGACGAACAGAGCTACCAAAAGGAAGTGGAGGCGCTGTTCACCGCGTTCGAGCAGTCGACCGGCAAGAAATTGGTGCCGGGCAAGAAGGGAAAGGTCGGGTTGAAGATTTACTCCGACTCCGGCGCCGGCATGGCCACGCCGGTGCCGCTCGTGCACGCGGTGATTCACGCGCTGGAGAAGCGCGGCTTCCAGTCGCGCAACATTTTCCTGGTCGGGCTGAACCAGCTCCGGCTGCGCATGACGGGATTCCTGCCGTCGCTCGTGACCGGTGAGACGCCGTTCAAGGGCCACCCGGTGTTCGTGCTGGAGTCCGGCAAGTTCTACGATCCCCTGTGGTTCTACGACAGCCCGCTGCCGCAGCGCTTCGATCCGATTTTTGCGGAGCAGCAAACGAAGGATTTCCCGAACAGCTCTACGAAGGATGAGGACCGCAAGAGCTTCCTCGCGACGCCGCTGTTCCTCGACACGGATTTCTGGATCAACCTGCCCGTTTACACCGACCACCCGATGCTCGGCGTGAATGGGGCGCTGGTGAACGCTACACTGTGGAACGCCTCGAACACCGGCCGCTTCTTCCGTTCGCCCGCGAACGCGCCAGCCGCTGTGGCCGAAATGAGTGCGATTCCGGAACTGCGTGAGACGTGGATGTTCACCATCGCGAGCCTGGAGCATTACCAATTCATCGGCGGCCCGTATTTCAACTCGCTGTACACGGCCTCCGAGCCACTGCTCTGGCTGAGCACGGACCCAGTGCTGCTCGATTCGCTGATGCGCGCCCGGATCAACGGGCTGCGCAAGCAGTACGGATTCGAGCCGATCTCCGAGGAAATCCGGACGCTCGAGTTCGCGGAGACGCTCGGCGTGGGTTCGACGCGGATTTCGTCGGCGAAGTTTATTCCGGTCGGGCAGTAAAACCGGCTTGTCAGCGCGGCGGCGCTCGGGCCTGTTTCTGTCTGCCATGGTTTCCGCTGACTATCTCCCGTTCCTGATCCAGGCCGTCCTCGCGGCGGGCATCACCGCGCTCGTCATCGGGGCGAGCCACTTTTTTGGCGAGAAGGCGCGGCGCGGCAAAATCAAGGACTCGGCCTACGAGTGCGGCGTGCCCGGCGAGGGCCTGATTCACACGCGCTTCTCGGTGAAGTTCTTTCTCACCGCGCTGCTGTTCATGCTGTTCGACCTCGAGATCGTGATCCTGGTGCCGTGGACGTTCATCTACCGCGAGTTCCTCGCAAACCACATCGCGATCCTCGGCCCCATCATGTTTTTCCTCGGCGTGCTCGTGCTTGGCTTGGTTTACGAAATCAAGAAAGGCGCGCTGCAGTGGGAAAAATGAGGCGATGCGCCTCAGCCCCTCTGTCACTCTGAGCGAAGCGAAGAATCCACTCAGGGCCGGTCGGCAAAATCCAACGGGATTCTTCGCTTCGCTCAGAATGACCAGCTTCCGTTACTTTCGACCCTGAACCGCCATGCGTCTCGACAAGATCATCGCCCGCGGGCGCATCATCGACCTGCGCAGCCTCGACCTCGAGGGCGCACTGGAAGAGCTGCTCGCCGTTTGCGTTGAGCGATTTCCGGACCTCAAGCCCGAGTCCCTGCTGAAGGGTCTGCTCGCGCGGGAGAGCACAATGACGACCTACCTGGGTCTCGGTGTCGCGCTGCCGCATGTCCGGGTGAAGATGAGCCGCCGATATATTCTCGCGATCGGTCGCAGCCGCGTCGGCATCCGGCACGACGGCGCGGTCGACGACGAGCGGGTGCACCTGATTTTCATGCTCATCGCCGGCGACAAGGCCCGCGACTACCTGCAGGTGCTCGCTTCGATTGCGCGGCAGGTGAAGGAGCCCGAGCTGATCGACAATCTCGTGCATGCCCCGGACCTCGACGCGCTGCACGACCGCCTGATTGGCGGGCTTGGCGGCATTCGGCCGGTGCTCACGCAGCAGAATCGCGTCAACCGGCTGATGTTTCGCGCGGCGGAGCGGGTGGCGGCAGGCGCGGAGTGCGCGGCGATCATGGTTTTTGGCGACACGTTTGTCGGCGGGATGGAGACGGCGGCCGTGCCGACGAAGATGAAGACCATCCTCGTCACCCGGAATCCGATCGAGCCGAGTGACGACCAGAAAGGCTTCGCGGAGACGATCCAGGTCCGCTCGTTTTCCAACCAGCGCCTCGCGCAATTGCGGAGTGCGCTGCTTGTGGCGCTGACCCGCGGAGTGATCTCGTTTACGGACCGGGTCTGCTGCGTCGACGGCATGTCCGGCAGCAACCAGTTCGACACGATGGTGGTCGTCGACGTGGAGCGTGAATTCCAGACTCTGCTGACCGGCCAGACCGCGGATCTGCTGCCCGAGGACGTTAAGCCGGAGGTGTTGGAGCGGGTCATCGCTGTCGCCACCGAACTGGCCGTCGAAGGTCGGGAGGGCCGGCCCGTGGGCTGCTTGTTTGTCCTGGGCGACGTCGAGAAGGTGCAGTCGTTCACCAAGCCGCTCGTATTGAACCCGTTCTTCGGCTACAAAGAGGAGGACCGAAACATCCTCAACCCCTTCATGGATGAAACCGTGAAGGAGTTCTCGTCGATCGACGGCGGGTTTGTGATTCGCGGCGACGGGGTGGTGGAGTCGGCGGGCAGCCTGATCCAAGCGGTCGACAGCGATCATTCCCTGCCGGGCGGACTAGGCAGCCGGCATGCGGCGGCAGCGGCTATCAGTGTGGCTACCAACTGCATAGCCATCGCCGTCTCATCCAGCACTGGGCAGGTAGCGCTGTTTCGGCGAGGGGTGATGCTGCCACTAACGGATAAGAGAAGGTAGGCAGCGAACTGGCTCGCGTTGGGGCGTCGACGTCCAACGGGCGCCAGCAAGCCGGCAGCCTACCAGCCGGAAATCGTCGAAAAATTTGGGGTTGCACCGTCCGGTTCCGGCCTGTCTCCTGACCCTTCAACCATTTAAAAACTATGAACGAAGTCGTCACCCTGGAATGCACGGAGGCCAAGAAGGAGGGGAAACCCGCTTCCCGTTACCTCACGCTGCGCAACAAAAAGACCGTCACCGAGCGCATCGAGAAGAAGAAGTATAACCCCTTCCTCAAGCGCCACACGCTGCACAAGGAGATCAAGTAAGTTTCCTTGAGGGATAGCGCGTAAGTTTCGGCCGGGCTGAAAAGCCCGGCTTTTTTGTTGGGTAGGGCGGGGTCTTGACCGGCCCTTGGACGCGAGCACCGATCGAGTCAATTTGGCTGGTGCGTACCGTCGCTTCAGAGTCGAGCGCTGGATTGAGTCCAACTGGGCAGGTCAAAGACCTTGCCCTACCTGGAGCGGTCGGCCCGACCCTCTAACTCGCCTTCTTCTCGGCACTTGCTGCGCCGGCGGCGACTTGAGATCTGCGGGCGGCGCGCCAGCTTTCGCGGTGCTTGCGGATCCAGTCCAGCAAGGCCCGCTCGAAACCGATATCGTAGCCGAGCCGCTCGGACTCGAGCCACTTGTGCTTCAGGATTTCCTCCCGCTCGGCCAGGAATTCCTGGTAGAGGCTCGACTGTTTGACGAATTCGCGAGTGGTCGCGGGCTCTGAGGCGGAAGAAGTCATGCGTCGGTCTGCGCTGCGGGAATGAGAGCGAGGCGCCGATGCGTGTCAATGCCTGCAATTTTCCCCATTGTCACACAGTCCGGGGCGCGGGCTTGGCCAGCCGGGACAGCAGGGTTTGGGCAATGTCGCGAAAGACATCCGCCGCCGGGCTGGCGGGTTCGCTCACGACCACCGGGAGGCCGGCGTCGCCGCCCTCGCGGATGGCCGGAATGAGCGGCACCTGGCCCAGCAGGCTGGTGCCCAGTTTCTCGGCGGTCAGGATGCCGCCACCCTGGCCAAACAAGGTTTGTTTCTGGCCCGAGGAATCGGTGAACCAACTCATGTTTTCCGCCACGCCGAGAAGAGGCACGTTCACTTTTTGGAACATCAGGCCGCCCTTGCGCGCGACGTTGGTGGCGGCGGGTTGGGGCGTGGTGACGATCACCGCGCCGTCGAGCGGCAGCGTCTGCACGAGGGAAAGCTGCGCGTCGCCGGTGCCGGGCGGCAGATCGATGATCAGCACATCGAGTTCGCCCCACTGCACGTTTTGGACAAACTGCTGGATCGTTTTCATGATCATCGGCCCGCGCCAGACGACCGGCGTGTTGTCGTCCACGAGAAAGCCCATGCTCATCACCTTCACGCCGTGCCGCTCCATCGGCACGAGCGAATCGCCGGAAACCTCCGGCCGACCCTGCAGGCCCATCATCAACGGCACGCTGGGGCCATAAATGTCGCAGTCCATCAGCCCGATCCGGCCGGGCCGGCCCGCGGCCGAATTCAGCTGGGCGAGCGCGCACGCGAGGTTGACGGCAAAGGTGCTCTTGCCGACGCCGCCCTTGCCCGAGGCGATGGCGACGGAGTGCTTGATGCCCTTCGGTGCGCTGCCGCTGTTGCCGGGAGCGCCGGCGGCCGGCACCTTCACCGGCGCGACGGCGACGTCGATGACAGTTTCCTTCACGGCTGGGATCGCCCGGAGGCACTTGTCGACCTCGTTCTTCAGGTGGAGCGGAATTTTCGGGTCATTGGTCGTGAGCGAAAGTGCCACCCGCGCCGTGCCGTCGGCGAGCGACGCGCTGCGCACGAGCCCGAACGAAACGATGTCCCGGCTGAAGCCCGGATACTTCACTTGCTTCAGGTGTTCTTTGAGTTCGTCGGAGGTCACGAAAGTTTCGGGTGGAAGGGAAATAAAGTTGTTATGCGCCGTCAGGGTGTAAATAGAAATGCCCCGACTGCCTCCACTATAAGCCTGCGGCCCCCTTTCTCATGCAAAAAATTCTGAATCTCTGTCTCATCGTTTCCCTCGTCCTCTTGCCGGTCGTTGCGCAAGGCGCGCGCGAACTTGGTTTTGTCGACTTTACTGGCGACAAGGATCTTATCCGTGTTCGCGTCTCTGCGAATACACCCGCGCTGAACGATCTCGCGGTCCGCGCGTTCGGCGTGCACGGCCGTTACCACCTCGCCGCGAGCGAATACCAGTACGACATCAAGTTCACGCAGGTCACCGGCACGCAGGTGCGCGTGGACATCACGAAGGGGACGCGCGGCACGGCATTTTCGTCGGATGTTGTGACGGGGCGGAATGAAAGCGACGCCCTGTTGCGCGCCGCCGACCTCGCAGTGGAGAAAACCAACGGCCTCGGGCTGAAGGGTTTCTTCACGGCCCGGCTCGCGTTCATCGGCGGTGGTGGCGGCAAGCGCGAGATCTACACGAGCGATTTGTTCTTCAAGCACGTCACCCAGGTCACGCATGACAACGCGCTCGCGCTGTTTCCGCGCTGGTCGCCGGACGGCAGCCGGCTGCTCTACACGAGCTTCTTCAAGTCGGGCTTCCCGGACATCTTTTCGATCGACCTTAACACCTACCAGCGCACGACCTTCGTGAGCTTCAAGGGCACGAACACCGGTGCGCGATTCAGCCCGAGCGGTGGCCAGGTCGCCATGGTGCTCAGCGGTGAGGGGACGCCGGAGATTTACGTGAGCAACGCGCAAGGGCGTCAGGTTTCGCGCAAGACGCGCTCCGACTCCGGCAAGGCGTCGCCGTGCTGGTCGCCGGACGGTTCGCGCCTCGTGTTCACGATGGATCCCGGCCCGCAGCTCTACGTCATGTCCGCGGGCGGCGGCGGAGCGACGCGGCTCGCCACGGGCTTCAAGTATGCGGCGGAACCGGACTGGAGCCGCGCCAAGCCGAACAAGATCGTCTGCACCGTGCGTCCCGGCTCGTACCAGATTGCGGTCTACGACTTTTCGAAAGGCACCGCGGAGGTTGTTTCCAAGGCACCCTTCGACGGCATCGAGGCCAGCTGGCTCGCGGATGGACGTCACGTCGTTTACACCGCGCGCGACCGCAGCACGAGCCGGCTCTGCATCCTTGATACGGAAACCGGCAAAAGCACCCCGATCAGCCCGTCGAGTTTCGGGCCGGCGCTGCAGGCGAGCGTCTGGACGCCGTGAAGATGTAGGGCGGGGTCGCTGATCCCGCCGTAACGTCCGTCGATTTGCGGGACCATTCGCAGGCTCGCGCTCACGGCGGGATCAGCGATCCCGCCCTACAAAAAAGGCCGCGCCCAAGGCGCGGCCTTTTTGCGAATCGAATCGCAAGAAACTTACTTCGCCGCCGCAGCGTAATTCGCCTCGGCTTGATCCCAGTTCACCACGTTCCAGAAGGCCGTGATGTAATCGGGCCGGCGGTTCTGGTAGTTAAGATAGTAGGCGTGCTCCCAGACATCGAGACCGATGACAGGCGTGCCTTCGATGCCGGCGACGGCCTTGCCCATCAGCGGGCTATCTTGGTTGGCGGTCGAGCCGATGGAGAGTTTCTTGTCCTTGCCGACGACGAGCCAAGCCCAGCCGGAGCCGAAGCGCGTGGCGCCAGCCTTGGCGAAATCCTCCTTGAACTTCGCAAAACCGCCGAGCTGCGAGTCGATCGCCGCGGCGAGCGAGCCCTTCGGGTTGCCGCCCTTGCCAGGACCCATGATGGTCCAAAAGAAGGAGTGGTTCGCGTGGCCGCCGGCGTTGTTGCGCACGCCCGTGCGGATGGCTTCGGGCACCTTGCTCAGGTCGGCAATCAGCGCCTTCACGTCCAGCGCGGCGAGGTCGGGATGATCCTTCAGGAGATTGTTGGCGTTCGTGATGTACGCCTGGTGATGCTTGCCGTGATGGATCTCCATCGTTTTCGCATCAATGTGCGGCTCCAGCGCGTTCGGTGCGTAGGGCAGTTTCGGGAGTTCGTATGCCATGGGAGGATTGGGTTCGAGGTGAGGGAAACTTGGACAAACTGCGCCGGGTGGGGTTCGTCGTCAACTGCGCGGGTGATTTAGGAACTCTTTTGCTTCTGCCAGTCCGACCAGCAGCCGAAAAATGATGCCGCGGGATGGTCTGGGAGTAGGGTGATAAACTCGAGGACATGCCCGTTGGGATCTTTGAAATAGACCTGCGCGGAAGGCATCCAACCGATCACCGAGGGCTCGGTGGCAAGGGCGCCGTCAAAGCCGGTAACTTCTATTCCCAAGCTACGCAGTCGTGGAATCGCCGCGAAGAGCTCGTTAATGGAAACCGAGATCGCGAAGTGTTGCGGAGATTTTTCTGCCGACTTCCATCCGTATGCCGACCCCGGCTCCCACAAACCGACCATTCCGTTTTCCCGGGATCCCACATACAGAAAACCTACGCCGCGCTCCGGTTGCACGAATCCTGGGATGAGTCCCACCACGTCACGGTAGAAGGCCAGACTGCGCCTCAGATCCGCGACGGGGATATGCGTCTCGTAGAGTGCGCTCATGGGGATAGTTCAGAAAGAGATGAACCCAGGTGTGACGCCTAGATTTTCATTCCTCCGTCCGCTTCAGTTTGAAAAACGCCTGTAATAATTCCCGGCACTCGTCCTCGAGCACGCCGCCGGTGGTGAGCTCAACGTGATGGTTCACGCGGGGGAGATCGTTGAGATTCGTGGCCCCGCCGAGGCAGCCCATTTTCGGATCGGGCACGGCGTAGCAGACGCGCTTGAGTCGCGACATCAGAGTGGCACCGGAACACATCGGGCAGGGCTCCTTTGTGACGTAGAGCGTAGCCCCCTCGAGACGCCAGTTGCCCAGCTTGGTGGCGGCTTGCGTGAGCGCGAGGATCTCGGCGTGCGCCGTCGGGTCCTGTGCTTCTTCGACCGTGTTATGCGCGGAAGCAATCACGTCCCCGCCAAGTTCGATGACCGCGCCGATCGGCACTTCGTCCCGCCGCCACGCGTCGATCGCCTGGTTGTAGGCCAGGCTCATGTAGAAGGCGTCATCGCGCACCAGCTGCGAGGGAAAGCGCTTCTCAAACGGGCAGGGAAGTGGGGGGGAGTCGGCCATGGGAGCGTAACTCTTTCTCTTTCTTCTTTCTCGTTCTCTTCGTCAGTAGTCGGCGATGGCGTGGTTGAGGAAAGAGAAAGATAAAGAGGAAGGAGAAAGATGCGTTCTGTCCCGAGCGGGGCAAACCACGGGTTTTCCGAGGGAAAGCCTTGCTTAGGCGGGGGCTTTCGGCCTTACAAGGGGCATTATTGTTCCTGACCATCCACCTATGATCCAACCCGTCCCCGGCAACTCCTCCCATGGCTGACAGCAACGCGATTGAAGTGGAGGGCAAGGTCGTCACCGTCCTGCCGGGCACAATGTTCAAGGTGCAGCTCTCGAACGGGCACGTCGTGCTCGCGCACATCTCGGGCAAGCTGCGGAAAAATTTCATCAAGATCGCCGCGGGCGACACGGTGAAGATGGAGATGAGCCCGTACGATTTGGAAAAGGCGCGCATCACCTTCCGCGTCAAGGAGCAGAACTCCACCTACCGTCCGCCGCCGCGCCGGCGGTTCTGAGCGTTGCGGCCGTCTGCCGCCGCGCCATAACTCAGGCCATGCGGGTGAACGACAGCCAGGCGCCGGAGGCTTTCCGGGAGGAGATTGAGGCGTTCCTGGCGTTTCTGGAACTGGAACGCAGCCTCTCGAAGAACACGCTGTTCGCCTACCGCAGCGACCTCGACCAGTGCGCAGCCTTCCTCGCCAAGCTGCGGGTGGACGACTGGCGGCGTGTGACCCGTGCCCATGCTGCCGAGTGGGTGCACTCGCTCAATGGTCGCGTGTGTTCGCCGGCGAGCCTCGCTCGCAAGCTGACGGCGCTGCGCGGACTCGCCCGTTACCTCGTGCGGGAGAAAATCCGGGACGACGATTTCACCGAGTTGCTGGCGGGCCCGAAACTCGCGCGGCGGATTCCCGGGACGCTGTCCCCGGAGGAGGTTTCCCGGTTGCTCGCAGCGCCCACCGGTGGCGGTGCGGCTGCGCTGCGGGACCGCGCGCTGCTCGAGCTGTTTTACTCAAGCGGACTCCGTGTCTCGGAACTCGCCGGGCTGACGCTGCAGCAGATCGACCTCGAGCACGGCTTTCTGCGCGTCTTCGGCAAAGGCTCCAAGGAGCGCGTGGTTCCGGTGGGCGGCAAGGCGGCTGACGCTGTCGCGACGTACCTTGCGGCCGGACGGCCCGCACTGGTGAAGCCGCACACGGGCAGCCAGCTGTTCCTCAATCATCACGGCCAAGCGCTCTCGCGTGTGTCACTCTGGAAGTTCGTGAAGAAGTATGCCGCCCGGGCCGGCATCACGAAAAACGTTAAGCCTCACGGGCTGCGCCACTCGTTCGCCACGCACCTCCTCACCGGCGGCGCCGACCTGCGCGCCATCCAGGAGATGCTCGGGCACGCGAGTATCTCGACGACGCAAATTTACACGTCGGTGGAGTCGAAGCGATTGCTCGATCAGCACGCCAAGTTTCATCCGCGAAATCGACTCGGCCGCGCATGAATGCCACCGACTCGTCCCAGTCCGCAGCGATCGCCTCACGGCACCGGATCCTGCGCGGCGTCTTGTACGGCGTGACGGTGCTCGCGCCGCTGATCCTGCTGCTCGATCCGCGCGTCGGCTTCCTGCGCGACTGGCCCGTGCATGTGTGGATCATCGATTACTACGCGGAATATTTCCGGCAGCACGGCGATCTGCCAACGGTGATCAATCTAACCCGCGCTGTCGGCATGCCGCAGCCGGTTTTTTACGGCTATTTGCTCTACCCGATGCTCGGAGTTCTTGCGGCGATCATGGGCACCGCCGCGGCCTTGCGGGTGGCGCTCGCTGCGATGCTTGCGGTCCAGTTTGGCGCCGTCCTGCTCGCGGGACGCAGGATCCTGGGACACGGAGGCCTTGCCTACACGGTGGCCGTGGCGCTGGTCTGGTCGACGTATTCCCTCACGAACCTCTACCACCGCGGCGCGCTGGCGGAATATTTCGGCGCCGGTTTCCATGTGATCGCGTTGGCCTTTGGCGCCACGGCGGTCACGGAGCCGCCGGGTTCGGCCCGACGGTTCTTCGGCTGGCTGGCGGGGTTGTTTCTGCTCCTGGCCATTGGCACGCATCCGCCCACGGCGGTGCTCGCGGGCATATTCCTCGTCTTGTTGGGCGGCGCGTTCGCGCTGGGTGGCGGCCTCAAGCGGTGGTCGTGGGTGCGCGGGGATGGGAAATTGATCGCGCTCGCCGTCGTGCTCGGGGCGCTGGTCCTGGCGCCGTGGCTTTACGCCAACTTTATGTTCGGTGGGCAGATGTCCATCACGCAGTCGCCCGCGGGTTTTTCCTTCCGACCCGACCACAGCGATACGTTTTGGGGCCGATTCGGGCCGTTGCCGTACGACGCGAGTTCCATCGAGGATGGGATCAACACGCAGGGCGCCCCCTATCTCGAAGCGCAAGTCAGCGTCGTGCTGCTCATTTTGCTGCTCTGGAACCTGGAGCTGTTGCGTCGCCTCCGGCAGCAAGTCACGGCGGGCGCGGGGCCATCGGTACCGGCGCGCAAGGTACTGTGGGTGGCTGCCGCCTGGTTTCTCTTCCTCGCCATTTTTTCCATTTCGCCGTGGGTGGCGGAGCACTTCCGGTTGCTCGCGCCTTACATCCAGTATGTTTACCGGTTGGTGAGCCACTGTAACGCAGCCCTGTTTATCGGCATGCTGGCGTCGGGCCTGCTGGTCGCGCGGCAGGCAGGTTACCTTCGATTTCAGCAGCAAACGGGAATCATCGCGGCGGTCGCGCTGACGACCGCCGTGCTTGGCTTGGTGCTCAAGTTGCAGCACGCCGCGGCGGCCGAGGCAGGCGAGGAGCGCCGTGGTGTGTCGATGGTGGGCGGGCAGACTGACATCGCGCGGGATTACGAGGTCCCGGGAATGGTGCGCGAGTTAAGTGCGGCAGAGACGAAATCCGCGATGAGTTTGGAATTCTCCGTAGGCAAGGCCGGCCCCCCGTTTGGCCGGGTCGCACCGCTTCGCCTCGAGGCATCCCACGCTGGCTGGGCTCGGACCAACGTGCTCGTGCATCCGTGGCTGAAGCTCGAGCGGGACGGAAAAATCGTGAACCGGGAGGAACTCGCGCAGGTCGACCTTTATCTCGCGGTACCGCTTTCGGCCGGCCCGCACGAACTGCGCGTAATTTGGCAGCCAGATGCTCGCTGGTTTTTCCTGCACCAGGTGTCGCGGATGGCGTTCGCGCTGACGCTGCTGATTACCGCCGTCTGGGCGGCTCGAAGGCTGCGTCAGTCTTTGACCTTACCCATCGCACGCGCGGCCGACCCAGCGCCGTAAAGCATCAGCAGCGCGCCGACTGGAACGAGCCAGACGCCCCAACCCGGGTCGCCGTCGTGAATCGCCACGCCGCCGAGCAGAAATCCGACCGGCAACAGCACCGCGCCCCAGATGAGCGAACTCGACGCCGCGCGCGTGAGCTCGAAACCCTTGACCGTGCGCAGCGTCAGGCCGGCGGCGATGTTCACGACCGCGAACAAGGTGCCGTGCGCGTGGGCGAGGGTCAGCATCAGCCGGCGCATCTCGACGTCGACGTCGAGGTACCAGCCGATCTTGAAGCCGTGCAGGGTCTCGAGGACCACGCCCAGTGCGAGGAACGTGAACAGGGACCACCAGCCAAAGCGCAGATGACGGTCGGAGGTATTCATAGGACGTGGGTACTCGGGTTATTCCGCGAGGTAAACTTTGCGATGGTCACGCTGGTCCAGCAGGCGGTCAAACCGCTCCTGTTGGAACATGCCGTTCGGTTCGAGCATGGTTTCGGCCGGGAAGCTGCGGTTCTGGTCGCGTTGCTCGAACCACCATTTTTGATACGCCTTGACCGTGGCGTCCTTCTGGAGCGCGTCGTCGGTTACGGTGTAATCGAAAGCGTAACCGGAGAACCCGGGCAGGGTTTGCAGCGACTTCCATGACGCGAAGCGCACCGCGGCGTAGGGATCGTTCAACTCGAACGCGAGGTAGGGATAAAACCATTCGCGGCCCGACGCCTTTTGCGCAGGCGCCCAGCCCATCGCCCACGCGATGAGGAGCCGCTGCTCGGCGTCGCCTTTCAACAGCCACTGCACGGCGGCGGAGAACTGCTGCTGGTCAGCCGTGAGCGGCGGGACTTTCTGGTCATACCATTCGGCGAGCTTGCTGGCGGTCCAGGCCAGCGGTTGGTCGAGGTGGCAAAGATTGCACGCGTTGGGCCGGCCGAGCTCGGTGCTTTCGCGCACGTTAGGATTGGAAATCTGGTGGCTGCGAATGGCCCGCAGCAGGCCGTAAGTCGTATGCGGCATGTGGCAGTTGTAACAATCGCTGCCGGGCGATGTCGCCGCATGGTGCGTATGGGCGGTGAGCTTGGCGGGCGTGTCGAATTTCGGATGACACTGAATGCACGCCTGGCTGGTGCTCATTTCCGGGGTCAGCATCTGGCCCTTCGACCACGCGGCCAGCGTGGCCGCATCGGTCTGCTTGGGGTGCATCGCGTGGCAGGAGATGCACGAGAACTTGCCGCCCTTGTAGCACGGCGAGGCCATCGTGGCGCCCAGCTCGCGGCCCGTCACGCGGATCATGCCGTCGCCCCAGAAACGCTGCGTCATGAAATCCGCGTCGGTCTTCAGCAACTCCGCCCGTTCCGCGGGATGGTCGGTCGCATCCGGCCGGATGACCCAGCGTCCATCCAGCTCCTTGTCGCCAGGACGGAATTTCGCGCCGGTATTGGTCCACGCGAGCTCCACCGCCTGGTTCTTGAATGCCCACACGCTGTGACACTGCCCGCAAACCAGCGACGCGGTCGGGCCATCCATCTTGGCGGGGTTGGCGATCGTCTTGTCGTCCGACTTTCCCCAATGCAGCGCGAACCGGCGGAGCGGATTGCGATTCTGCTCAATGTGCTCACGTCCGCCGCTGTGGCAGGCCTCGCAGGCGATGCCGAAATCGCTGACCTGCGAATCGTATTTGCCCGCCGACACAAAACGCTGGCGACCCTGCGTCACGTGGCAGTTGTAACAGGCCACGTTCCAATCGCTGCCGCCATAAACCGTTGGCGAACCGGGCGGCACGAGAAACGTCTGCTCGACGGGCACCCAGCGGTCCTCGGCGACGATGTAGGCGAGGGGAAAATTCGCCAGCGTCCGGCCGGAGCCGGTCTCGAGCCAGTAGAGTTGCAAATTGTGCGAACCGGTGAGCAGCACGATTTCCTGCGGCTTCCCGAAGGCGGAATCGGGTGCATCGGCGGGCTTACTGCTCGCAAAAAACGCGTTGCCCTTTCGGTCGATGCGGAAGTCGGTGTCGTGGTAGTTGAGCCGCTTTCCGTCGAGCTTGCCGTCGTGGTTGGAGGCGAAATTCCCGACCGCGGCCACCTGCGTCATGGTCCGATGGTACGACGCATGCCAGCTCGCGTAATTTCCTGGGTGGCAGGCACGGCAGGAATCCGACGAGGCAAACTCCGGCGTGAGCTGTTTGATGGGCCGGTTCGCGGGAGGCGGAGAATGGCCGCTGAAAATCGAAATCGCGGTCATCACGACGGCCCAAGCCAAGCCGATCAAGGCACCCCGCAAGATCCACGAGGCACCCCGCGACGTGTCGCCGACGGGCTGGGCGGGAGGCTGCGGGTTTGCCACGCCCAGCAGCCAACCGCCGACGCGAGCCGGGGCAAAACATTTTTCCCGTTGAAACAGCCTGAGCCAGGAGCCAGGAAGCGCGGAAACCGAACTATTTGTTCTCGCCTGCTTTGCTGCCTTCCGGCTTCAACGCGCTAATCCGGGCAAACCCACGGCCGTCAGGTGATACACCGCGAATGTCCCGAGCCAGTGCTCGCCCTCGTAGTGCCCGCTAAAAACGTGCTGCAAGCCGGCGGCTTCGTGCTGCCGGACCGCGGCCTCGAGCGGGGTTCGGCGCGGATCATCGGCCGCGAGCACTGATTGCACGCCGCGCAGCGCCCATGCGCGGCTCAGGTTCAGACCCGCGAGGTGAACGAGACGCCCGTCCGTCGGATCGTTCACCTCAGCGGGCCGGCTCCAGTTGCCCAGTGAGCCCCGGCGCAGTCCGGGGATGAAACCGTCGAGCCATATCGAAAATTCCTCGCGGGCCAGCACCCGGCGGATGGCGTCGGCCACCGTGAGGCCCGCGGACAGGAAATCTTCGCCCGAGGGCTCGTAGTGCGCGGGATAATCCCGATCGGCGCCGTAATAATGCCGTATTCGTGCCGCGATCAGTCGCTCAAGGCTGGCCTCGCGAGCCATGCGCGCGTAGTCGAGGATTTGGCCCAACGCGAAGGCCGTGTCGGGATGCAGCCCGGTGCGCACGGGATACGTGAGGCGCGGCAGAAAATCGCGGACCAGCGCGACGAGCCTCTGCTCGAGCGCGCCGAGGTTCCTCGACCACTGGCGGGCGTCGGGATCATCCCACGCCTTCAACTCCGCGGCGAGCCGCAGCGCCCACGCCCAACCGTACATGCGCTCGAAGCCCCGGTTCTCCTTCACGTCGAAATACGCAGCCTCCGTGGCTAGGTTGGCCGCCGTCAGGTGCGCCGCCAGACGCGCGCGTACCGTCGCGGCCTCTGGCAGGTTAGGACAAACGCGCAGCAGCCGAACGAGCAGCCAGTGTCCGTGAACCGCGGAATGCCAGTCGAAGCACCCAAAGAACGCCGGGTGCATCGCCGACGGACTCATGATGTCCCCCGGCCCGCGCAGCACTTCCGCCGGCTTGTTGGGATATTCGCGATCAATGCCTTTCAACGCCAGCTGGGCCAGGGCGCTCGCTTGTTGGGCGTCGAGGAGGGTGGCGGAAGACGCGGGCGAGGACATCGCGGCAGGAGAGCGGATTCCCAGCGCGGCGTCGAGCGATCGTCCACGACCACATTGTAACCCAAGGGGTTACAACGTGGTCGCGCGGCGGTCGGGAGGAAAACGGCTGGCGTTCCCGTGAGGCGCGGGCGAAAACCCACGCCATGCGTCGGGTCTCCGCGAAGAAATTGCCGTGGATGTTCCTGGCCGTCGCACTCGCGGCGGTCGTCAGCCAGTGTCACGGCGCTCCCGGCAGTGCGTGGCGAGCGGCGCTGATCTACGACCGGGCGGCGATTGCCCACGGCGAGTGGTGGCGGATCTGGACCGGTCATCTCGTTCACTTCGGCTGGCCGCACTTCGTCCCCGACACGGGTTTGTTTGTCGTCCTTGGCTGGGTGCTCGAACGCCGAAATCGCGCGCTCAGCACGTTCCTGCTCGTGACCATGCCGGCGGTCATTTCGCTGAGTCTGTTTTTTTTCGATCCGGGGATGGCGCACTATGGCGGACTCAGCGCCGTGGACATGGGTCTCCTGGTGTTTCTCGCCTGTGACGGCTGGCAGAAGAACTGGTTTGATTGGTTCTGGCCCACGGTACTGGCGATCTATGTCGGGGAGATTATCATCGAGCAGGTCCAGCGGAACGGCCACGGCGGGGGCATGATCGGCTTCGACGACCGCACGGTGCACGTGGCCACATCGGCGCATATCATCGCGGCGATTTTTGCATTGGTCGTCTGGGGCGTGCGTTTCGCGGCATCCCGTCAAGACGACACCGGGTAAAGCGCCGCGAGTTTGCGGGTCATCGTCAGGTTGCGCGTCGGCGACGCGGGAAGGGTCAGCGCGCGGCGCGAGGCCAAGGCAGTGAGCGCACGGGGCGCAATTTGCTTAACGGAAAATCCTTCGCTCATTCCCGGCCATCATGGTGACGCTCCTTTCCGCTCCGCCCGCCGATGCGAGCCTGCTGGATGCCTATTCTTCAGCCGTGTCCGGCGCGGTGGCGGCAGCGCATCCCGCGGTCGTGCACATCGAAGTGCACGGAAACAACACGCCGGGCGGGTCCGGGTCTGGATTTTTCATTTCGCCGGATGGCCTCCTGCTCACGAACAGCCACGTCGTCCACGGCGCGAAGGAGCTGAAGGTTTTCCTGGCTGACGGACGCAAGCTGGCCGCCGACCTGGTGGGTGACGACCCGGACACCGACCTCGCGGTGCTGCGGGTGAGCGCGGACGACCTCGCCCACCTCGTGCTCGCCGATAGCGACGCGATCCGCCCCGGCCAGATCGCCATCGCGATCGGGTCGCCGATGGGCTTTCAGCAAACGGTTACCGCGGGAATTGTCAGCGGACTCGGGCGTTCGCTGCGTGGCGCCTCCGGGCGGCTGATTGACAATGTAATCCAGACCGACGCCGCGCTGAATCCCGGCAACTCCGGCGGACCGCTGGTCAACACGCGCGGCGAGGTGATCGGCGTAAACACCGCGATCATTCGGCCGGCGCAGGGCATTTGCTTCGCCATCGCCAGCAACACGGCGCGCTGGGTCGTGGCTTGGCTGATCAAGGAAGGCCGCATCCGCCGGAGCTTCATCGGGCTCGCCGGTCAAAACGTCCCGCTCATCCGCAAGGTCGCCCGCTATCACCACGTGAAGCAGGACACCGGGGTGTTGGTTGCCGGGCTCGAGCCGAACAGTCCGGCCGCGCGCGCCGGGTTGGTCGAAGGCGACATCGTCATCGCCCTCGATGACATGCCTACGCCCGCAATCGACACCTTGCACAAGCTCCTCACCGCCGACCGCATCGGCGAGCGGGCCATCGTCACCTTCCTGCGCGGCGTCGAGCTTCGCCGCCACGCGATCATCCCTTTGGAAACGCCGGCGCGCCCGTAGACCGCGGAAAAAGCTGGCAGCACGCCGCTGAACGGTGAGAGCTGTTGATTATGTCCACGTCCACCGACGCGAATTTCCAGGATTACAAGAAGGCCGAAAAGAAGGCCCTCGAGCTGCTGGCGGCGATGAAGACCGCGAGCGCCAAGAAGACGGATATCGAGGTCGCGCTGCTCGTCGCCATCTTCGAGCTGCACAAGGGACTCCTGCCGCCGGAGACGATTGGCGCCATCGTGCAGGGGCACCTCCGGACGTTGATGCCGTTCTACGCCTCGAAAGCGACTCCGGCGGCGAACTGATTTCGCCAGATTATTTTTTCTCGGCAGCAGGAGTCGAAGCGGACGCATCCTCGACCACCGTCGGCGTGCCGACTTTCACCTGGCCTTCGGGCACGCGGGAATCGACGACCACTTCTTTATCACGCTCGACGGGACGGTCGAAATGCGGCGCGCCGGCGGCGAGGAGCTTCTTGTAAATGTCGTTGAGATCGCGGTGGTCGGGATCGTCGACGTGCATGGACGTCATCCACAGGAGCTTTGGCTTTTTCTTCGGTTCGATCGGGTACTGCCAGGCTTTGACTTGGATTATCAGCATCTCCTCGTCGGCGCGCTGGCGTTTCATCTCCTCGCCGAGCGAAGGGAAAAGCTCCTTCAAGAACCACGGTGGCATGACGGGGTCGCGGTTCGTGAGGTTGTTGTGATCGGCGCCCGTGCTGTCGTCGGCGTAAGGATTGGGCAACCAGCCGCGGCCGTACTCGGCAGTGATGACGATCTGCGGCGGGTGATCCGGCCTCACCGGCACAAATCCGTGTGCTTGCAGCTGGCGGTCGAGTTCCTTCGCAATTGCAATGGCATCCACCTCGCGCACCAGCGCGCCGACCGACGGATGCGGCGTCACTGCTGCGAGGAAGTAGATGTTCGCGTGCCGGGAACTATCCCGGCCGTACGCCGGGTCTTTTTTCCGCTTCTGGTTTTCCTCGAGGTCGATCCCTGATCGCACTCCGATGTCCATGGTGGGCTTTTCCACCAGCGCGGGTGCCGCCGCACGGGCAGGAAGCAGCGTGACGAGGGCGGTGAGGAGGAAACAGGGTGGCGAAAGCTTCACTTTGATGCGCAACCGTAGACGTTTCGTGGGCCGAGAACCACTAGGGCGACTTTGCCGCATCAGTGTAATGCGTGTCGCGCGTTTCCCGACTCAACCCGAGCGCCACGAAGCTCAGCAGCGCCGCGGCGCTGAGATACCAGCCGACGGCGTTCAGGCCATGTTTCGTAGCGAGCCAGGTGGCAAGATACGGCGCGAGGGAGGCACCGAAAATTCCCGCGAGGTTGAAGGTCATGGATGACCCCGTGTAACGCACCGCGGTGGGAAACAGCTCGGAGAGCAGCGTGCCCAGCGGCCCGTACGTCAGGCCCATCAGCGCGAGCCCGATCACGAGAGTCAGCACCACGCCCGTCTGCCCGCCGCTGAACAGCGGTCCGAACGCCAGCCCAAAGACCACGATCGCCGCCGAAACCAGCAACAGGACCTTGCGGCGTCCCAAGCGATCAGCCCACACGGCTGAGCAGGGAATGGTCGCCGCAAAGAACACCACGCCGATCATCTGGATCACGAGAAATTGCCCGCGGCGGTAGCCGAGGTGAGTCGTGCCCCAACTGAGGCAGAACACGGTGAGCAGGTAAAACAGTACGAATGTCGCGAGCGCGATCACCGTGCCCAGCACGAGGGCGACAAAATGGTTTTGAACCACCTCCAGGATGGGAACCGTCACGCGCTGGTGCAGCGCGGAGAACACAGGTGTCTCGGTGATCTTCAGGCGCACGTACAACCCGACGAGGACGAGGACGCTGCTGGCGATAAACGGGATCCGCCAGCCGAAGCTCAGAAACTGGGCATCAGTCAGCGTGCCGGTCAGCAGCAGGAAAATTCCGCCCGACGCCATGAAGCCGAGCGGCGCGCCCAGTTGCGGAAACATCCCGTACCACGCGCGCTTTCCTGGCGGGGCGTTGGGAAAG